>ENA-OQJN01000208-OQJN01000208.1-human-gut-metagenome-genome-assembly--contig:-NODE-208-length-28596-cov-6.714110_pt1 | contig 28596 bp, 20 predicted proteins | sample MGYA00242610_ERZ504777 | MGnify/ENA primary metagenome ERZ504777 (study PRJEB26092, sample SAMD00036350) | human gut metagenome | host: Homo sapiens | study: EMG produced TPA metagenomics assembly of... | reverse complement strand
TAATAAAAAAAATAAAAAAAAACAACACAAAAACTATGAAAAATGATATAATAAGAAATGATAGTGCATGAGGATAAAATATGAGAAAGGAAAGGCGAAAATTATGGGAAGGAAAATGATAAAGAGACTGATTGCCGGGATGCTGACAGCAACCGTTGCGATACCGACTAATTTTATGCCGGTACAGGCGGCAAAACAAACCGCAGAGGACTATGTAATCTATCCAACTCCTCATAAGATGGAATATCAGGAGGGAGATTATATTCTCGGCAAGGAGATGAATGTCATCTATGACACCGGAATTGATGAGGCGACAAAAGACCGTTTAGAGGAGGCAGCGGCGCTCAAAGATATTAAGGTGAAGGAGTCAGATGAGCCGGAGAAAGGTGCGACGAACGTCTATGTCGGCGTACACGGAAAAGACGGAGTGGCAGAGGACTATATTACAAAAGAGTATGCACCGGAAGATGCATTGTTTGAGAATACAGATTCGTATTTTTTGGCGAGTGATGAAAATGTAATCTCTGTACTTGGAAAAGATACAGATTCTGCATTTTACGGACTGACTACGCTGTATCATGTATTTGCACAGCTTGACAGTCTCACAATACGAAACTTTGAGATTGAGGATTATGCAGATGTTGTGAGCCGTGGATTTATCGAAGGATATTATGGAAATCCATGGTCTACAGAAGATCGCGTGAATCTGATGAAATGGGGCGGATATTATAAATTGAATGCATATTTTTATGCACCGAAAGATGATCCGAAGCACCGCACGCAGTGGGATGAACTTTATACGGAGGAAGAGTTAAAGACAAAGATCAGACCATTGGCAGAGGCAGGAAATGAGTCTAAATGTCGTTATGTATATGCGCTGCATCCGTTCCCAAGCGGAAATCATCTTCGTTTTGATGAACATTATAAGGAAGACTTAGCAAAATTGCAGGCAAAGTTCAAACAGGTGATCGATCAGGGTGTACGTCAGATTGCCATTCTTGCAGATGACTTCTGGAATCCGGGTGGACAAAACGGATTACGCCTGTTGAATGATATGACAGATTGGCTCAAAGAAGTGAAAAAAGAATATCCGGATATGAAGATGACAATTCCATATGTTCCATATGACTATATGGGCAACGGAAGCAGTCAGGAACTTCAGATTTTGAAACAGGCACCGGACAACGTACAGATTGTTATGACTGGAGGAAGAGTCTGGGGAGAAGTGACGGATAACTTTACTTCTACATTTACAAACAATGTAGGTCGTGGACCATTTATGTGGATTAATTGGCCTTGTACAGATAACTCAAAGAAACACCTGATCATGGGTGGATATGATACATTCCTTCATCCGGGAGTGGAACCATCTAAGATTCAGGGAATTATGTTGAATCCAATGCAGCAGTCAGAGCCAAGTAAAGTTGCAATTTTCGGAAATGCATCTTATGCATGGAATATCTGGGAGACAAAAGAAGAGGCAGAAGAGATTTGGAATGCATCCTTCTCTTTCGTGGATCACAATTCTGCGATTTCAAATGAAGCAAGCGATGCGCTTCGTGAGATGTCAAAGCATATGATCAATCAGGCAATGGATTCCCGTGTTACGGCATTGCAGGAATCTGTAGTATTGAAAGAACAGTTAAATGCATTTAAAGAAAAACTGGAAGCGGAGACACTTACAGCAGATGATGTGGATGCAATGATTGAAGAATTTGAACTGCTCAAAGAAGCTGCCAAAACATATCGTGCCAGCGGAAATGAAGCGATCAAAGGGCAGATTGTATACTGGCTGGACTGCTGGGACGACACAACAGAAGCGGCAATTGCATATTTAAATGGTGTAAAGAGTGATCTGGAAGGCGATGTGTCAGCTGTAATCAATTATAACACAGCCGGAAAGACAGCATTTGACCGCTCAAAAACACATGACTTTTTATATGTAGATCATCAGGAATATGCAGAAGTTGGTGTACAGCACATCGTTCCATTTATCAATACATTGGCGGAATATGTATCTGCAAAGGCAGAGACAGCAATCAACCCAGATAAAGTGATTCAGAAGTTTATCACAAGCAGAAAAGATACACCGGAAGGAGCGAAAGAGAATCTCTTTGACGGCGATGAATCTACAAAAGTGATTTACAAAAATCCGAACTCATTAGCAAAAGGGGATTATATCGGTGTGGAATATAACAAAATGATTGATGTGGACAGCATTCGTTTTGTGCTTGGAGCAGGAAAAGATCATTTTGAGCATGCAAAACTGCAGTACATGGCAGAAGATGGAACTTGGACAGACTTGACTTTGGAAGGAATGGATAATAACTTTACCGGAGTACAGGGAAAAGTTCAGGATATCAGTGTGGAGGAAGAAAATCTTCCGAAAGATCTGAAAGCAAAAGGAATCAGACTGATTGCGACAGCGGACAATAAAAATGACTGCTGGCTTGAGATTCGTGAAATTCAGATCAACAATCAAAAAGAAGCTCCAACAGAGACAGAGCGTTATACCGGAACCGTGACATTAAGTGGAATTTCTGTACAGAGTGGAACAACAACAGACAAGTTGTTTGATGGTGATCTTTCCACAGAAGCATGGCTTGCAAAAGGACCATATGAGAATCCGAACCGCGACACAATCGCAGAAGGTGCCTATATTCAGGTAACTTTGCCGGAGGCAAAACAGATTGGCAGTGTGAGAATGACACAGGGACAATCAGCGCCGAATGATGTGTTCAAGAAAGCAGAAGTACAGTACAGCGTAGACGGACAGAACAACTGGAAAAAAGCAGGAGATCTCATAAACGCAAAAGATCAGACAGTGAACTTTACAACAAGCGAGAAGATCAAAGCAATCCGAATTGTAAACAAAGAGCAGACAGCAGGGTGGGTGCGTGTAGGAGAGTTGGATATCCGTGCTCCAAAGAATGCGACAACTCCAATTACATATAAGGTGATGAAGACAGACCGCTGGACAGTATCTCAGGGAAAAGAATCCAGCCTTTATGATGGAGATGACAATACATATGTTTGGTACGATCCAGATGGAAGTGGTAATTCAACGACAGATGATGTGATGAAAGATGACTTCCTCGGGTATGATCTTGGAACAGAGGCGGTATTAGACAAAGCGCACATCGTAGTTGGACACGACGGGGGAGATAAGATTGTAAAATATGCAGTTGAGACATCTGTGGACAACAAGACCTGGATTCCGGTAAAAGGATATGAAGCATACACCGGGAAACCAGAAGGAAAAGATGTGTTGGATATTGATTTGAATGGAGTGACAGCCCGTTATATCCGTATTCGCAACTTAGAGAGAAAAGAATCTTGGGCAAAATTCTCTGAGTTTACAGTGACACAGAAGATGTCTCAGGCAGGAACCACAGAGAATGTCTATACAAATATAAAAAATCATGGAATGGTTGGTCAGATGGAAAAAGGTGTCTTTTCACTGATTCCAGGAACAATCAGTTTAGAAAAAGGACAGTACATCGGTGTAGATTTAAAGAATGTCAAAGCAATTGAGAAGATTGCTGTCAATGCAGGACAGAATGCAAATATTAAACTGCAAGGCTCTATGAACGGTGTGAGTTGGATAGATGTCAATACAAAAGCATTGGAAGATGCGAGATATGTAAGACTTTACAATGCCGGAAATGACACACAAAAAGTTACGATCAGTAAATTTGATGTGACATATGCATTTATCGGTGAAAAGGCAGTAGAGAGTGATTTCGCGCAGAATAGTTCCGCAGAGGATTTAAGAGCAACCGGAAAAGTCAATAACTTATTTGATGGAAATCTTGCCACATCCGGAAAAATCACAGGAACACAGGATGCAGGTAAAAAGATTGTGTTTGATCTTGGGCAGACAGTAGATTTCAAATCTTTCAGATACTATATGAAAGAGACAAGCGTGGACTTCTTAAGACATGCAAAATTTGAAGTGGCAGACAGAAAAGATGCCCCGGATAACGAGTGGACAAAGATTCTGGAAGTCGGAAATGCAGGGGCAGCGAACTTGCCAAGCTCAACTACAGCAAAAGACGTTGATTACCTGAAACATGATACAACAAACCCTGGAAACATGTATGCGGAGGCAGCAGGACTTAGCGCATCCGGACGTTATTTAAGAATCGTGCCATTGACAACATACACAGAAAGATGGGTTGAATTGTATGAGCTGCAGATCAATAGCGGTGCATATATGACGACAGAATCTAACCGTGATGTAGTGTCAGAGGTGACAGAGGAGGCAGGAAAGATTCCGTCTAATATGTTTGATGGAGACTTTACAACAACGTATAAGCCATCAGCAGAAAATGGTTCTTTCACATACCGTGTCAGCGAACCGAACCAGAGAACAATCCGTATAATCCAAAACGGAAAGGTTTCCAACGCAACTGTAAAGGCTGTGCTCTATAAAAATGGTGAGAAACAGGAAGCGGTTACAATTGGAAAATTGAATCAGACAATCAATGAATTTGCAGTGGCAAAAGACAGCCAGATTTTGGAAATCATTGTAACATGGGAAAAGGATATCCCAGAGCTTTCTATTATAAAGACAAATGAAAAAGAAAAAGCAGCGGTCAATAAAGATGCGCTGAATGTGGCGATCAAAAAACCAATCGCAGACAATTGGACTGCAGACAGCAAACAGGCAGTTAAAGATGCAAAAGCGGTTGTAGAAGAAATCGCAGCAAATGAATATGTGACACAGGAAGTAGTAGACATGGCAGAGAAAGCACTTCTTTCCGCACATAAAGATGCCGTTGTCAAAGGTGATGTGACTGCATTAGAGAATGCGCTGAAAAATCAGAAAGCAGGAAAAGAAAATGTGGGAACAGAAGAACAGCCTGTTTATGTAGAGATTTATTCAGCAAGAACCTATGCAGCCTATGAGACGGTGATAGATCAAATTGAAGAGGGATTAAAAGACAAAGAAAATATCTCTGAGAAAGAAGTAGCAGATTTGCTTGCAAAACTCGAAGAGGCAGAAAACGCATTACAGTACTCACTTGTCCAGAGAGAACTTGCAGAATTGGAACTCCAGAATGCGCCGGTATATGACGAGGCGAACTACACAAAGGAATCTTACAAGTCATACACAACTGCAAAGACAGCATTGGATGCAATTGTGAAAGCCGATAAAGCAGAACGCAAGAATCCAAAAGAAATTTATGAGGCACGCAATGTATTTGAACAGGCAAAACAGGGGCTTGTAAACACAGAGGCGCTGAATGCAAAACTTGCAGAGATTGCGAAGAAAGATGAAACACTCTACACAGAAGACAGCTGGGCAGCACTTCAGGATGTTGTGAAGACAGCGCAAGGATATCTGAACAATGGAACGAAAGATCAGGTGGCAGATATCATTAAAGCGTTAGATAAAGCGGTGGAGAGTTTAGTGCTCGCAGAAGGCAGTGAGAGCGATGTCCAGAAAGTGATCGACGAACTCAGGAAACTGAACAAAGATGATTATACAAGTGCAAGCTATGACATTCTTTCTCAGGCGATTGCAAAAGCTGAAAAAGATATGTCCAAAGGAGATGCAGAGCTTGACAAAGCCAATATCGCGGCGATGCGTGAAGCACAAAAAGCTCTTGTAAGTATTGTGGATCTGAAAGCTGCAATTGCAGAGTCAGAAAAATACAACGCAGAGAATTATACAGCAGACAGTTATAAAGTATTGCAGGATGCTGTTGCGGCAGCGGAAGCACTGAAAGCAGACGGGACAAAAGAATCTGTTGCGAAAGGAGCAGAAGCGATTCGTGCAGCAATAAAAGGTTTGGAAAAACTTGCTTCAGGAATGGATGAGTATCGAGATTCTATCGTCCTGAAGACACCGGCAGAGGACTATACAGATGCAAGCTATGCAGCGTATAAAGCAGCATACGACACATTGATGGAGCTGGATGCTAAGACAACAACAGAGGAAGAGTTCCAAGACGCAAAATCAGCATTTGAAAATGCAGAGGCAAAACTGGTTGTGCAGCTTGCAGATTACACGAAAGTGAATGAAGCGAAAGCAAAGATTCCGGCAGACTTAAGTGTCTATACAGACGACAGTGTGAAAGCGTTGAAAGATGTGCTTGCAGGCATAGATGAGAATCTGCCAAGATCAAAACAAAAAGAGATAGATGCCTATGCAGATGCAATTGAAGCAGCGATCGGTAACCTTGTTCTGAAACAACAAAACGGTGGCGGAACAGCAGGGACACCGGACAACGGAACATCCGGTACTCCAAATGGTGGTTCTTCGAACGGAGCGGCAGCAACAGGAGACAGTGTAAATGTTTCTGTTATGGCAGCGCTTTTACTTTCGCTTTTGGCAATTGTTGTCCTTATGAGACGGAAAATGTTCTTGAATCTTTCGGGAAAAGATGATACATTATAGAAAGACAAAGTTCAGAAGAAAAGAGAGAGAACATGACACGTTATATTTGGAGTGGGTATAAAAATTTCAAATTGACAGATAGTAGGAAAAGCAGGTGAATACCTGCTTTTCTTTTTCTCTTTAACAAATTAAATGGATAAAAGGACAAGGGGGATTCAGATGAAAGCAGAGTGGAAAAATGAGTTGAAGAACGTTTTTGACTGGAAAAAACTATTTTGGGTAATATTTGGAAATACGGCGTATTGTTTTGGAATTGTTGCGTTTGTACTGCCGATGGGACTGATTACCGGAGGAACGACCGGACTTGGTTTGATCGCAAACCATTTTGCGGGAATTCCGGTGGAGGTCTTTGCGGCAGTGTTTAATGTTGTGATGTTTTTACTGGCAATATGGCTGCTCGGTATTTCGTTTGCACTGACAACGCTGATCAGTACGTTCTATTTTCCGTTTATACTGGGAGTGCTTCAAAGAGTAGATGCGCTTCAGGGGCTGACGACAGATCCGCTGCTCAGTACGATATTTGCGGGGCTTTTGATTGGAGTAGGAATCGGAGTTGTCATCAAAGCGGGAGCTTCCACGGGTGGTGTCGATATTCCGCCATTGATCTTAAATAAGAAATTGGGGATTCCGGTCTCTGTGGGACTGTATGCGTTTGACTTTATGATCTTGATCGGGCAGATGGTATTTCGTGATCGAGAGAAGATTTTATATGGAATTCTTCTTGTGATGATTTACACAACGGTTATGGATAAAGTGCTTGTAAATGGAAAGAGCCAGATGCAGGTGAAGATTATCAGCGATCATTATGAAGAGATCAATACAGCGATTCAGCAAAAGCTTGACCGTGGCTCTACATTCCTCAAAACAGAATCCGGATATTTGCGGAAAGAATCTATGGCACTATTGACGGTAGTGTCCAACCGTGAGATGCCAAAACTCAATCAACTTGTGTTGGAAATTGACCCGAAAGCCTTCATGATCATCAATCAGGTAAATGAAGTGATGGGCAGGGGATTTACACTTCATAAACATAATATTTAAAAAATTGAAAAAATTTGAAAAAAAGTGTTGACTTTTTAGCTGACCTTTGATAATATATCACTTGTGTTAAGGAACAGCTAAAAAGGATACAGAAGCCCAGATAGCTCAGTCGGTAGAGCAGAGGACTGAAAATCCTCGTGTCGCTGGTTCGATTCCGGCTCTGGGCATACTTTTAAAAGTTGCTTAAGCTTAATAATATAATACGTAACATGCGGGTGTAGTTCAATGGTAGAACACTAGCCTTCCAAGCTAGATACGTGGGTTCGATTCCCATCACCCGCTTTTTTGCTATCCATTTATATGGAAAATGAGACGAATTGCAGTGAGTTTTGTGAAGTCAAAGGAACTCGAAGGAGTGCATATGAAAATTTTTTTGCCTGAGAAAGTAAATTTTATTATCAACAAATTGAAGGAGAACGGCTACGAGGCGTATGCGGTTGGTGGCTGCGTGAGAGATTCTGTTTTGGGACGAGTGCCTGATGACTGGGATATTACGACGTCGGCGACTCCGAATGAGACAAAAGCACTGTTTAGGAGAACATTTGATACAGGGATTGAGCACGGGACAATTACGGTGCTGGTCGACAAAGAGGCGTTCGAGGTGACAACATACCGTGTGGATGGGGAATATGAGGACAGCAGACATCCGAGGGAGGTTGTGTTTACACGAAGTCTGAAAGAAGACCTTTTAAGAAGAGACTTTACGATCAATGCGATGGCATATAATGAAGAAGAAGGTCTGGTGGATATTTTCGGCGGAATCGAAGATCTGCAGCGAAAGATGATCCGTTGTGTGGGCAATGCGAGGGAGCGTTTTGGGGAAGATGCGCTTCGGATTTTGCGCGCAGTGCGATTTGCGGCACAGCTTGGATTTCGGATTGAAGACGAGACGATGGAAGGGATTCGAAAGCTTGCGCCGACACTTGCAAATATCAGTGCAGAGCGGATTCAGGTGGAACTGGTCAAGATGCTCGTATCGCCGAATCCGGGTTTGCTGGCGCTTTCATATGAACTTGGAATTACAAAAGTGGTTCTTCCGGAATTTGATGAGATGATGCGGACAGGTCAGGAGACGCCGCATCATATGTATTCAGTAGGAATGCACACGTTGAAGGCGGTCGAACAGGTCAGAGCTGATAAGGTCTTGAGACTTACGATGCTGCTCCATGATGTTGCAAAACCTCAGATGAAGACGGTGGATGCAGACGGTGTTGCACATTTTAAGATGCATGATGTAAAAGGAGCGGAAGTTGCAAAAAGAATTTTGAAGAGACTGAAGTTTGATAATGATACACTTGGAAAAGTGACAAAACTTGTGCAGTATCATGATTATCGCATGCCAGCACAGCCGAAGAACGTCAGAAGAGCCATGAATAAGATCGGTGAAGAATTGTTTCCGTATTATTTGGAGATCAGAAAAGCGGATACAATGGCGCAGAGTGAATATATGCGGGAGGAGAAGCTTTCAAATATTGCCGGAATCGAGCGGTGCTACAAAGAGATTCTGAAGAAAAAAGAGTGTGTTTCTCTGAAGATGTTAGCAGTTTCGGGGAGCGATCTGATCGCGGACGGTATGCAGCCTGGAAAACAGATTGGCGCCGTCTTGCAGGCGTTGTTGGAGCTTGTGATTGAGCAGCCGGAATACAATACAAAGGAGATTTTATTGGAGCAAAGCAGGAAACTGCGCAAGGAAACTCTTTTGTAGAAATACACATACTTACAAGATGTCCGTCATACATTTAGAGAGAATAGGAAATAATGAATGTAGGGGGCAGCGATGAAAGAGAACGAAGTAAGTGTGTTGGATCAATATGATATAGATATAAAAAGCACCCGCAGAATCAGGGGTGCTATTTTATGTGCTACAAATCAGGGGCTCTTTGTACTCAGGGAGCTTATGATTTCAGAAAAGAGAATTCCAATGCTGCACAAATTATATGTGCACATGATGGAAAATGGATGTGACAGGGTAGATGCGGTCATAGAAAATAAAGAGCATGAATTATTCAGCACATCAGAAGATGGGATTAAGTATGTGGTCAAACGTTGGTATGACGGAAAAGAATGCGATATCCGAAAAGAACAGGAAATTGTGGGGGCGACAAAAAATCTTGCAAAACTGCATAAAGTCTTGCGAGGACCCATTGATTTTGGAGAGGAATCAGAGACCTTTGTTATGGAAGGCGAGGATTTGCGAAAGGAGTACTGCCGGCATAACCGTGAGATGAAAAAGGTACGGGCGTTTATCCGCGGGAAAGTAGGAAAAGGTGAGTTTGAGCTGATGTTTTTGAAATATTTTGATGCGATGTATGACTGGGCGCAGAGTGCGAGCGCCCGATTGGAACAATCGGAATATGAGTTGTTGATGCAGCAAAGCAGAGAGAAAACAACGATTACGCATGGTGAATACAATTATCACAATGTTCTGATGATGCAGGATGGAATTGCAACAACAAATTTCGAGCATTTTCACCAAGATGTTCAGTTGGCGGATCTGTACTATTTCCTTAGGAAGACGATGGAAAAGAATCATTGGAATGTGATGCTTGGTGACAAGATGCTTGAGGCTTACAGTGAAATTTTGCCGCTTGGGGAGCGGGAGATGGAATATCTTGCAATCAGCCTGTCTTATCCAGAAAAGTTTTGGAAGGCGGCAAACTCTTATTATCGGTCCAGCAAAGCGTGGATTCCGATGAAGAGTGTTGAGAAATTGGAGGTTGCAATTCATCAGACGGAAGAAAAGAAACATTTTTTAGAGGCGATATTTTCTTTTCATTTGTAAAATGCTGGTGTATAATAGTAGGGAAAATGCAAAGGAGGAACAAATGGTATGAATTATCAGGAACAGTATCAAGAATGGCTCACAAATCCATATTTTGATGAAGAGACAAAACAGGAATTAAAAGCAATTGCAGATAATGAAAATGAGATAAAAGAAAGATTTTATAAAGACTTAGAATTTGGAACAGCGGGGCTGCGCGGTGTGATCGGTGCAGGAACAAACCGTTTGAATATCTATACAGTGAGAAAAGCAACACAGGGACTTGCGAATTATATTTTGCAAAAAGGACTTCAGGAAAAAGGTGTGGCAATCGCATATGACTCAAGAAGGATGTCGCCGGAGTTTGCGGATGAGGCGGCTTTGTGTCTGAATGCAAATGGAATCAAAGCGTATGTATTTGAATCACTCCGCCCGACACCGGAACTTTCCTATGCGGTAAGAAAGTTGAATTGTGTTGCGGGAATCAATATTACAGCAAGTCACAATCCGCCGGAATATAACGGATATAAAGTATATTGGGAAGATGGGGCTCAGATTACTCCTCCTCATGATAAAGGAATCATGGATGAAGTGAAAAAAGTGACTGATTTCAATACTGTGAAGACGATGACACTGGAGGCGGCTAAGGCAGCAGGACTTTATGTGGTGATCGGCGGTGAGATTGATGACGCTTATATGGAAGAATTGAAAAAGCAGGTAATCCATTGGGATGCGATCAAAGAGATGGGGAAAACATTAAAGATTGTTTACAGTCCCCTTCATGGAACAGGCAATATCCCGGCAAGACGTATTTTAAAAGAGCTTGGATTTGAAAATGTATATGTTGTAAAAGAGCAGGAATTACCAGATGGAGAATTTCCTACAGTCTCTTACCCGAACCCAGAGGCTGAGGAAGCATTTGAGTTGGGATTAAAACTGGCAAAAGAAGTAGATGCGGATCTTGTTCTGGCGACAGACCCGGATGCAGACCGTCTTGGTGTATATGTGAAAGACAGTAAATCCGGAGAATATAAAGTGCTGACAGGGAATATGTCAGGATGTCTGCTTGCAGACTATGAGATTGGACAAAGAAAAGCGACCGTAGGATTGCCGGAAGACGGTTATCTGATCAAGACAATCGTGACATCAAATATGGCAGATGCGATTGCAAAAGGTTATGGTACAGGATTGATCGAAGTTCTGACAGGATTTAAGTTTATCGGACAGCAGATTCTCGGTTTTGAGCAGAGTAAAAAAGGCACATATTTATTCGGATTTGAGGAAAGCTATGGTTGTCTGATCGGAACTCATGCAAGAGATAAAGATGCAATTGTTGCGACGATGGCACTGTGTGAGGCGGCTGCATACTATAAGACAAAAGGTATGACACTTTGGGATGCCATGGTTGATATGTATGAGAGGTTTGGATATTACAAGGATGATATTCAGGCGATTACATTAAAAGGAATTGAAGGCTTGGCAAAGATTCAGGAAATCCTTGAGACACTGCGCAAAGAGCCGCCTACAAAAATCGGTGCATATGAAGTGTTGAAAGCAAGAGATTATCAGGCTGATACAATCAAGGACCTTGTGACAGGTGAGATGACAAGAACGGGACTTCCAAACTCCAATGTCTTATATTATGACCTGACAGATGACGCATGGTTATGTGTGCGCCCATCGGGAACAGAGCCAAAAGTAAAATTCTATTATGGTGTAAAAGGCACTTCTTTAGAGGATGCAGATGCCAAATCAGAAGCGCTTGGAAAAGAAGTTCTGGCGATGATTGATAAAATGCTATAAAAGGGTGTGAAAAGTGCCTAAAAACCCCCAAAAAACAGGGAAAAGTGGGCAAATACACTTGACAAAAGACGAGTGAAAAGGTATAACAGTATTTAAAGGCATATTCATACAGAAAAAGCGTGTGAAACATGCAAAGAAACCGATAGAATTTATTGACAAATACATTCTATGTTTGAAATAAGAGGAGGAACATAATCCATGAACAAAACAGAATTTATCTCAGCAATCGCTGAGAAAGCAGAGTTATCAAAGAAAGATGCAGAAAAAGCTTTAAAAGCTTTCACAGACGTAGTGGAAGAAGAACTGAAGAAAGGTGAAAAGATCCAGTTAGTTGGATTTGGAACATTCGAAGTAAGTGAAAGAGCAGCAAGAGAAGGAAGAAACCCTCAGACTGGTGAGACAATGAAGATTGAAGCTTGCAAAGCTCCAAAATTCAAAGCTGGAAAAGCATTAAAAGACGCTGTAAATGCATAATAAATGTTCATGATAAAAAGAATGTGCTTGGCACATTCTTTTTTTCTATAAACAGTTTAGTCATGTGCAAAGTTATAAAAAAGAAAATAAAGGTGGAGGAGAAAAGATGAGACTGGATAAATTTTTAAAAGTATCAAGATTGATTAAAAGAAGAACAGTGGCAAATGAGGCGTGTGATGCGGGGAGAGTGCTTGTGAATGGAAATGTTGCCAAAGCATCCGTGAAAGTAAAGCCGGGAGATGTTATTGAGATTCAATTCGGAACGAAGAATGTAAAAGTAGAAGTGCTGGATATTCAGGACACAACAAAAAAGAAGAAGCAAAAGATTTGTTTAAATATTTATAAAACAGTCATAATACAGCAAGACCTTTCATATAATTAGGATATATCAAAATTGATATTACTTCCGGTAAAAATACCGGCGGCAGTTTGAAATAAGGAGAAAGGTTGTGGAATCTTGGAAGAAAAACAGGTACAAAAACCACATAAGCTGGTAGTGAACAATAGAAAGACAAGTATGGTTACAGGTGTGCTTGATGTACTGTCGTTTGATTTGAATGAGATATTGCTGGAGACGGAACAGGGTATGCTCATGGTCAAGGGGAAGGATCTGCATGTAAATCGTCTGAGTGTAGAAAAAGGGGAAGTGGATTTATCCGGACATATCGACAGCATTGCGTACTCGGATGTCCATCAAAATGCCGGTCAAAGCGAGAATTTCTTTATGAAATTATTTAAGTAGGTGAGTTATGCTTGGAATCGGTGATGAAATATCCATTTTTTTGCAGGCGTTATTGGCGGGCAATATTGTACTTTTGGTTTATACGTGCATTAGAGTTTTTAGAAGACTTATAAAACACGATCTGTTTTTCGTTTCTTTAGAAGATTTTTTCTTTTGGGTATGGGCAGGTTTGTATCTGTTTGTCAAGATCTATGACACTAGTGATGGTAGTATACGTTGGTTCTTTACCATAGGTGTTGTGGTTGGGGGAGTTTGTTCATTTTTTGTGCTGCATTTTTTGTCTGAGATGGGGAAAAAACTGTTTGCCAGGATTCGTGAAAAAGACGAAAAATCTATTGATAAATCAAAGGAAAAAAGGTAATATAACTATATTGGGACAAAAAATAGATTTATAAGGGTGTATCAATGATGAGAAGTGTAAAGCAGCGGAACCGTGATAAACGTCAGCGGACAAGAATGCGCCGTCACAAAGCGAGTATTCTTTCGATATGTGGTGTGATTTTATTATTGACAATCATATTGTCGGTGGGAAGTATGTCACTTCAGGCAAAGAACAAGCGTTATAAGCAGCAGGAAGCGGAACTTACGGCACAGTTGAAAGAAGAAAAAGAGCGTACAGAAGAGATTAAAGAATTTGAAGAGTATGCAGGAACAGATGCGTACATAGAAGATGTTGCAAAAGATAAGCTGGGGCTCATCCACAAGAATGAGATATTGTTTGAGCCGGAACCATAATGGAAAAATTTCATAATACCATACAAAAGATAGAATGTGTTTGAGCACATTCTTTTTGTTTAGACGGAATTTCTGGAAAAGGGGTTATTCATGATGGAGGAGTTAAAAATAGGACGAGCTGTGCAGGCGAACCCATATGTGATACAGATGGATCGGTTTGTGCAGTCTTTGGAAAAATTGACCAAGGTATTTTTGCAGCTGGAGAGAAAACATGATTTATTTACAAAAGCGGAAATGGAAGAAATGTACGAAAAAGTAAATGAGAAAGTGTGCGGCAATTGTGCGAATAAAGAAGTGTGTCTTGGACAAGAGGCGTTTTTGACCTACCAGATGGTACATGAGATTTTTTGTACCATAGAAGAATATGGTGTGGAACTGAACACTGAGGTGAAACGTAAGATACAGAAAAGATGTGTGCAGGCGCCGCGCTTTTTGCGGACGGCGCTTGAGGTGTTTAAAGGCGCGAGACAGAATCTGATGTGGAATAATAAAATGGCACAGAACAGGGAAGGATGTGCGGTGCAGCTTGACACATTTGCCCAGATGATTCAGCATGCCACAAGAGAACTGGACGCCAGTATTTTTGCGGACGAGCATTTGGAAAAGAAAATACGGGGGAGATTTTCCAAAATTGGGGTACGGCTTTTAAGTACGGTATTTTTTGTGACAGAAGATGGGAAATATGAGGTTCATGTTACGGCAAAATCTATCAAAGGGCAGTGTGTATCCACGAAAGAGCTTGTGCAGATCATATCGGAGTGTGTCGGAAGAAAGATGGTGGCGGACCGCGATGAAAGGCCGGTGCTTGGAGAAGAGTATTGTACAGTCACCTGTGTGGAAGGGCCACGTTTTCATACGCTTCAGGGAATTGCGAAAATCGGAAAGGGATGCCGTAAGATATCGGGGGACAGCTTTTCGATGATGGAGATGCCGGGCGGCAGGAAGGGCATCATACTCTCCGACGGAATGGGGGCAGGGGAAGCAGCATTTAAGGAAAGCGCCATGGTGGTGGAAATGTTAGAGGAACTTCTGGCAGCTGGATTCCCGAAAGAGACAGCAATTCAGATGTTGAATACAGCGCTGGTGATGGGGCGCGAAGAGGTGCGGTTTTCTACAATTGATATGAGTGTATTTGACCTGTATAGTGGGAAATGTGAGTTTGTGAAGGCGGGGGCATCCACTACGTTTGTAAAATATGAGGATAAGGTAGAGACAATCAAATCAACCAGTCTTCCGATAGGAGTTTTGCCTAAATTGGAGGTGGATTGTGTTGTGCGAAGCTTGTGCGATGGGAATTTTGTTGTGATGGTGACAGATGGGGTGCTTGATGCGCTTCCGGTTGGAGAGCAGGAGCTGATCATGAAAATGATCATCGAGGGGACAAGCATAACCAACCCAAAAGAGATGGCGCATCACATTTTAGAGCAGGTTTTGGAATGTTCCGGGGAGATCCCTTTGGATGATATGACGATTATGGTCGTGGGCATGTGGAGTCTTGCAAAATAAAAAGGAATAAGATAAAATTAGTGCGAGTGAATAATTACAAAGGAAAATGTGGATAATGTTAGAAAAAATAAGAAGGTATGTGGAAAAATGGCATATGATCGAGAATGGCGATAAGATAATTGTAGGCGTATCAGGAGGTGCAGATTCTATATGCCTTCTTTTTGTATTGATACAGCTGCAAAAAGAGATTCCGTTTGAGTTGGTCTGTGTTCATGTGAACCATGGATTGAGAGGGATAGATGCGGATGCGGACGAAATGTATGTAAAAAAAATGTGCGAGAAGCATTGTGTCCCATGTGAAATTTATCGGGAAGATGTTGCATTAATTGCAAAAAAAGGAAACAATCTTTGGAGGAGGCGGGGCGTGAAGTGCGCCGGGAAGCCTTTGTGAAAACTTTGAAGCGATATGGAGGAACTAAAATTGCGCTTGCGCATCATCAAAATGACAATGCAGAGACATTTCTGATGAATGTGGCTCGCGGAGCAGGTCTGAAAGGGCTTGGCGGCATACGTCCGGTAAATGGAAATGTGATTCGTCCGCTTCTTGCAGTGGAGCGTGGTGAGGTTGAGAAATATCTGGAAGAAGAGGGGATTGTCTTTTGTGTGGATGAGACCAATAAAAGTGATGCGTACATGAGAAACCGTATCCGGAATCACATTTTGCCGTATTTTGAGGAGCAGGTGAATAAAAGGATAGTTACTCACATTAATGAGACAATGGAGCGGCTGAGGGAGATTGAAGGATTTTTGGAAGAGCAGACTGAGATTTCGTGGAGGCAGTGTACTAGAACCGAAGAAACAGGGACTGTTATCCTGCAGGCTGAATTTCAACAGATTCCGCATGTGATACAGTCATTTGTTTTGAAAAAGGTACTTTGGGAAGTCTGCAGGCGAGAGAAAGATATTGAAGCTGTTCATCTGCAGATGCTTCAGGAGTTGTTTGAAAAGCAAGTCGGAAGAAGGGTGGATCTGCCGTATGATATGGAAGCCTGGAGGACGTATGACGGTGTTGTGTGCAGGAAAAAAACAGAGCCTGGACCGCAAAAAGCAGAAGAGAAAATATTGGACTGTGAAGGGCAGGAAACACATTTGTGTGAATGGTGTGGCTGGCAGATCAAAAGCCGCGTATTCGTGGCAGACCAAGTGCCACAGGAGGCTTCTGAAAAAGTTTACACGAAATGGTTTGATTATGATATAATAAGGGACGCGGTGAGTATTAGAACAAGAAAGCCCGGAGATTACTTGGCGATTCATAGCGATGGCAAGACGCAGAAACTGAAGTCTTATTTTATCAATGAGAAGATTTCGGCGGAGGAAAGAGGAAAGATTCCCTTGATCGCAGAAGGCAGTCATATATTGTGGGTTGTCGGTTATCGTACGAGCAGCGCTTACCGGGTAACTAAGAATACAAAACAATATTAGAAATACAAATAAACGAAGGAGAAGAATCATGGCAGAGACAATTAAAGTATTAGTATCAGAAGAAGAGGTAGATGCAAGAATTGAGGCGCTTGGAAAGCAGATCAGTGAGGATTACGCGGGAAAACAAGTACACCTTATCTGTGTGCTGAAAGGTGGCGTATTTTTTATGTGTGAACTTGCAAAAAGAATTACAGTTCCGGTATCCATGGATTTTATGAGTGTGAGCAGTTATGGGGACGGAACGACATCCAGCGGCGTTGTAAAGATTGCCAAAGACTTAGATGAGACATTGGAAGGAAAAGACGTAATTGTTGTGGAAGATATTATTGATTCCGGAAGAACGCTGTCTTACCTGCTTGAAATTTTGGCAAAGAGAGGACCAAAGAGTATGAGACTTTGCACACTGCTTGACAAGCCGGAGAGACGTGTGCGCGATGTAAAAGTAGATTATGTAGGGTTCAATATTCCGGATGAATTCGTTGTGGGATACGGACTTGACTATGCACAAAAATATAGAAATCTGCCATACATCGGTGTTGTAGAAGGTGTGGAGTAGGAAGGAGCTAAGAATTGAATAGTAAGAAAAGCAGAGGAATGGGAGGTGCTTCAATCTTTATGGTTGTGGCGCTTGCCTTATTAGTGTACTGGTTTATTGGCCAGATGAACATGAAGCAGCGTGAATATACGTATCAGGAATTTACGCAGGCAGTTCAGGATGGAGATGTGGATTCAGTCATCATCCGGCAGAATAAAGAGGTGCCGACTGGACGGCTTGAGATTCAGATGAAAGATCAGAGCGAAGACGTCAAATATCTGAATGTTTCTGATGTAAATGAGATACAGGAGTTGTTGAGTAAAGCAGATGTAAAGTGCACACTTGACGATGTGCCGAAAGAGTCATGGTTTATGACCACGATGTTTCCGACGCTTTTGATGGTCGGGGTTGTGATTTTCTTGTTTATGATGATGAACAGGCAGGGCGGCGGTGCCAATGCAAAAGCGATGAACTTTGGAAAGAGCCGTGCGCGTATGACAAGTGGTTCGGATAAGCAGGTGAAATTTGCGCAGGTTGCAGGGCTTCAAGAGGAAAAAGAAGAATTGGAAGAAATCGTAGATTTCTTGAAAAGTCCGAAGAAATACATTCAGGTGGGAGCCAGAATCCCGAAGGGTGTTCTTTTGGTGGGACCTCCGGGAACAGGAAAGACATTGCTTGCAAAAGCCGTGGCAGGAGAAGCGGGTGTTCCGTTCTTCACGATTTCCGGTTCTGATTTTGTAGAGATGTTTGTCGGTGTGGGAGCTTCTCGTGTGCGTGATTTGTTTGAGGATGCGAAGAAACATGCGCCATGTATTATTTTCATTGATGAGATTGATGCGGTTGCAAGACGTCGTGGTACCGGAATGGGCGGCGGACATGACGAAAGAGAGCAGACATTGAATCAGCTTCTTGTTGAGATGGATGGTTTCGGTGTAAATGAAGGAATTATCGTAATGTCAGCGACGAACCGTGTGGATATTTTGGATCCGGCAATTTTAAGACCGGGGCGTTTTGACCGAAAAGTGATGGTCGGAAGACCGGACGTGAAAGGAAGAAAAGAGATTTTGGAAGTTCACGCGAAAGGGAAACCGCTCGGTGATGATGTGGATTTGGCGCAGATTGCACAGACAACTTCCGGATTTACGGGGGCAGATCTTGAGAACCTGTTAAATGAGGCTGCGATTTTGGCGGCGAAAGAGAATCGGGTATACATTCAACAGTCTGATATCCGCCATGCGTTTGTGAAGGTTGGAATTGGAGCAGAAAAGAAAGTAAAGTGGTATCTGAAAAAGAAAGAAAATTACGGCTTACCATGAAGCGGGGCATGCGATTTTATTTCATGTGCTTCCGGATGTGGGACCTGTCTACAGCGTGTCTATCATTCCTACCGGAGTGGGTGCTGCCGGATATACGATGCCGCTTCCGGAAAATGATGAGATGTTCAATACACGTGGAAAGATGTTACAGGAGATTACGGTAGCGCTTGGCGGACGTATTGCAGAGGAGCTTGTGTTTGACGATATTACAACAGGGGCTTCACAGGATATCAAGCAGGCTACAGCGCTTGCAAAATCTATGGTCATGAAGTTTGGTATGTCTGAAGAACTTGGACTTGTCAACTATGACAGCGACAGTGAAGAAGTGTTTGTGGGAAGGGATTTCGGCCACGCTTCAAGAGGATATGGAGAGGAAGTCGCAGGAAAGATTGACCGTGAAGTGAAGAAGATTATAGACGAATGCTATGCGAATGCGAAAGAGATCATTCAAAAATATAATCATGTATTAGAGTCCTGTGCAGACTTGCTTCTTGAAAAAGAGAAGATCACGAGAGAAGAATTTAGTGCATTGTTTGATGAAGAAATAGCTGAGTCTTAGGAAAGAGGATAAGAAATATGAATGAGCAGGCACTGTTTTGTGACGGGACGGGGGCGTATGTCATTCCCCCGCAGCCCGATGCAAATGAGGCAATCACGCTGCGTTTTCGCACTGCGAAAGATGATGTAGATGCCGTTCGCCTTTTGACCAGAGACGCGAAATATGATTTGCAAAAAGTATATACAAAGGGTGAATTTGACTTTTATGAAGTGAACTGGAGAATGGGAGAGGATACATTCCGATATTGCTTTGAGATACAAAAAGGAGAGGAGATCTGTTATTACAACAGATACGGTGTCACAAACGAGATAATCGGATATTACGCATTTTCCATCGCTCCAGGGTTTGCAACGCCGGACTGGGCAAAAGGCGCAGTAATGTATCAGATTTTTGTGGATCGTTTTTATAATGGAGATACAAATAATGATGTAGAGTCCGGTGAGTATATGTATATTGGAGAGCCGTGTACAAAGGTGGATGACTGGGATAAATATCCGGCGCTGATGGGAGTGCGGGAATTTTATGGCGGTGATCTTAAGGGGGTACTGGAAAAGCTGGACTATCTGCAAGAGCTGGGGATCGAAGTAATTTATTTCAATCCCCTGTTTGTTTCTCCGTCGAATCACAAATATGACATTCAGGATTATGATTATATCGATCCGCATTTTGGTGTGATCGTGAATGACGGTGGTGATGTGCTGACAGCAGATCAGAGAGAAAACCGCTATGCTGAAAAATATAAATGCCGCGTGACGGATAAAGAGAATTTAGAAGCGAGTAATCGCCTGTTTATCCGTCTGGTGGAGGAGATGCATCGCCGCGGAATGAAGGTGATTTTGGACGGTGTGTTCAACCACTGTGGCTCTTTTAATAAGTGGCTCGACCGTGAGCGGATTTATGAAGGAGCAGATGGCTATGAGCCAGGAGCATATATATCTGAGGAAAGTCCATATCGGAAGTTCTTCCAGTTCTTTGGAGAAGAATGGCCTTACAATGGAAATTATGATGGCTGGTGGGGGCACGATACACTGCCGAAATTGAACTATGAGGAATCTGTTAAACTGGAAAATTATATTCTTTCCATTGGGAAAAAATGGGTGTCGCCTCCATATAATATTGATGGCTGGAGACTTGATGTTGCAGCAGATTTGGGACATAGCAATGAATACAATCATGAATTTTGGAAAAAGTTCAGAGAGACCGTAAAATCGGCAAATCCAGATGCCATTATTTTGGCGGAGCATTATGGTGATCCGAGTGAATGGCTTCAGGGAGATGAGTGGGATACTGTGATGAACTATGATGCGTTTATGGAGCCGGTCACATGGTTCCTGACGGGAATGGAAAAACACAGTGATGAAGATCGAGTGGAACTTCGCGGCAATGCCGATTATTTCATTCAGGCGATGAAATATCATATGGCAAACATGCTCACACCATCTTTGTATGTGGCGATGAACGAATTGTCTAACCACGATCATTCACGTTTCCTGACGCGTACCAATCATATGGTTGGAAGAGTTGATAAGCTGGGATATGAGTCGGCAAGCGAATATACAAATGAGGCGGTTATGCGTGAGGCAGTCATTATGCAGATGACATGGGTCGGCGCTCCGACGGTTTACTACGGAGATGAGGCAGGTGTGTGTGGTTTTACCGATCCGGATAATCGGAGAACCTATCCGTGGGGGCATGAAAATCATGAACTGATTGCATTTCACAAAGATATTATACGGATTCACAAAGAGAGTGAAGCGCTTCGTTATGGTTCGCTGGAGATTCTGCTCGGAGAAGAAAATCTTTTGGCGTATGGGCGTTTTACAGAAACAGAAAAGGTAATCATCATTATCCACAACCGAAGTGAATTAAGTGAAGTGACCGTGCCGGTATGGAGAGCGGAAGTTCCGATGAAATGTAAAATGCAGAGTAATATATATAGCTATGAACATGGATATAAGATGGACAGTGAGCAGTACCTTGTGGAAGATGGAGAAGTCGTTCTGAACATGGGAAAATATTCTGCGGTAGTTATGACTTATAAATCTTAAAAAAGTATTGCGTTTCTAAAAAAAATATGATATAAATATATATTGTCAGGCTTAATAAAGACTGACATATATGGATGGATTCCCGAGTGGCCAAAGGGGGCAGACTGTAAATCTGTTGGCACCGCCTTCGAAGGTTCGAATCCTTCTCCATCCATACTTTTCTTTTGCCGCAGTGGCGGAACAGGCAGACGCACAGGACTTAAAATCCTGCGGGACTTATACTCCCGTACCGGTTCGATTCCGGTCTGCGGCATTGAAGGAATGAGAGTGAAGGTCTTAAAAGAATAAGGTTTTCGCTCTTTTTTTGGCTTTAGAATGTTTTAGAGAATGAAGATAAGGAGAGTGCAAGATGAAAGATACGAAAATTACAGACTCTATTTTATATGTTGGTGTAGACGATAAAGACTTGGATTTGTTTGAAAGTCAGTACGTAGTTCCGAATGGAGTTTCTTATAATTCATATGTGATTTTAGACGAAAAAGTTACTTTGATGGATACAGTGGATCAAAGAGCTACAAAAGAGTGGTTGGAAAATCTTGACGCTGTACTGGAAGGAAGAACGATTGATTATCTTGTGGTTTCCCATATGGAACCGGATCATGCAGCGAATGCAAAAACATTGCTTGACAAATTTCCGAATATGAAGATTGTAGGAAATGCAAAGACTTTCGCTATGATGTCTCAGTTCTTTGATGTGGATCTCACGGGCAGATCTGTTGTTGTAAAAGAAGGAGATACACTGAATCTCGGAGCTCATACATTGCAGTTCATTATGGCACCGATGGTGCACTGGCCGGAAGTCATGGTGACATATGAACAGTCAGAAAAGATCTTGTTTTCAGCGGACGGATTTGGAAAATTCGGAGCGCTTGATGTGGAAGAGCCATGGGCGTGTGAAGCAAGAAGATATTATTTTAATATCGTAGGAAAATACGGCGCGCAGGTGCAGGCGTTGTTGAAAAAAGCGGCAACATTGGACATCAAGATGATCTGCCCGCTTCATGGACCAATTTTAAAAGAAAATCTTGCATTTTATATTGATAAATATAATACATGGAGCAGTTATGAACCGGAAGACGAAGGCGTGTTTGTGGCATATGCATCTATTCACGGGAATACAGCAGAAGCGGCAAAAGAGTTCGTTGAGATGTTAAGGAAAAATGGCGCAGAAAAAGTAGTGATTGCAGACCTTTCCAGAGAAGACATGGCGGAGGCCGTGGAAGATGCATTCCGTTATTCGAAACTGGTTGTTGCGGCAGCTTCTTATGACGCGGGAGTATTCCCATGTATGGAAGATTTCTTGCATCATTTGAAAGCGAAAAATTACCAGAAACGTACAGTGGGAATTATTGAAAACGGAAGTTGGGCACCTTCGGCAGCAAAACAGATGAGAGCGATTTTGGAAGAAATGAAAAATATTACAATTTGTGAGCCTGTGGTAACGATTAAATCTACGTTGAATGAGACAAGCAGAAAAGAATTGGAAGCGTTAGCAGAAGTGCTGGCACACTAAAAAAGAAGCATCGGAGAATTTCTCCGGTGCTTTTTTATGAAAACAAATGTATTATTTACAATTCTGAATTTTGATAACGAAATTGTGAAGGAGAAACGCCAACAACTCTATGAAATGTTTGAGAAAAATAGCTGTTGGAAGAAAATCCGAGCATATTTGCAATATCGGAAATTCTGTAATTTGTTTGTGCTAGTAAATAGCGGGCTTCTTCGATACGGCGGTGTACCAAATAATTAATAGGAGAAATCTTATATTCTTGTGTAAATATATGAGTCAAATAGTGTTTGTTTAAAAAGGCGACGCGTGCCAGTTTTTCCAGAGTGATATCTTCTTTAAAATGTTCGTCAAGATAACGTTTGACAGCTGCACATTGTATGCTTGTTTTATTTGTTAGAGGCTGTACAACTGTAATTTTTTTATTTCGTAAAAGATGGACTGATAAAAGCTGGAGGAGTGCGTCGACTGTGATTGTGTAATGGGGGGATTTTTCTTTTACTTCTGTAAGAACCTGTTCCATTAAATCACGGATAATCTGATTGTCTTTTGAACAATCGATGACACAATAGCGATTATCACCACCTTTTGAAAGAAGAAAATCCCCGCCACTTACTCCAAGGACAATATATTCCAAAGGACTGTCCTCGGAAGGGAGTTCTGTGTGTTCTACATTGGAATTTACGATAATCAAGTTATCAGAACGGACAGGGAAAAATGTATTTCCAACGCGGAATTGTCCGTGATTCGCAGTTACATAAAAAAGTTCTGTACACTGATGTGCATGGAGTGTACTATGCCAATCTCCTTCATATTTTGCTGTGGAAGCATATATCAGTTTGAAAAAATCAAAAGAGACATCTTCTGTTAATGTTTCATAACGTTCCGTACTCATAATTGTCAACTCACTTTCATTTTTTGTATCTTTATAAAAAAGAGGAAATAGATTCTTTTATTATCATACAGCTAACAATTATAATGTGCAAGCGCAGTGTGTGGAAATAGAACAAAAAAACCGCAATATATCTAAACATAACCCAACTATCTTGGTGGTAAATAAAAATAGAATTTGATAATATTTGTTATATAGTAATGAAAACACAAAATTAATCAACGGTTTTGTGTGCGAAATCAACAATTCAAAAGGAGGAAGGAACGTATGAGAAACAGAAAAAAATTTTTAGCAGGAATGTTAGCGGCGACAATGGTTTTGAATATGGCATTGTCAGTGGATGTGTCTGCTGAAGAAGGCTCGGAAGCACAAACTGCAAAAAATACAGTGGTGGAAATGAATGAAACTGCAGTTGCCGAGAACAACGTTTATTATGTCAGTTCAGATGGAAATGATGAAAATTCCGGTATGAGTGCTGAGGAAGCTTTTAAGACGCTGGATCAAATTAATAAGTTGGAATTGCAGCCAGGAGATCAGGTTTTGCTGGAACGTGGATCGGTGTTTGAAGATCAGTATATTCATGTAAAAGGTTCCGGAACAGAAGAAAAACCGATTATTATCAGCAGTTATGGAGATGAGTCCAAACCACTGCCGCTTATCAATACAAATGGAAAAGGGGTTTGGTATCAAGATTATAATTTGGCTTCTTTGGACAGCAGCAGTCATGTTCTGCGAGGAGAAGTATCTTCTTGTATTCTATTATATGACGTGGAATATATAGAAATCAGCAATATTGCAATGACAAATGAAGGAAATTTTGCAGAAGGAGAAGAGTATAATTCTGCAGATAGAATGGATCGAACCGGAGTAGCGGGAATCACTCAGAATATCGGAACAGCAGATCATATTGTGCTTCGTAATCTCGATATCAGAAATATACAGGGAAATGTATATAACAAGCATATGTGTAATGGCGGTATTTATATGGTCTGTGCACAGCCGAAGGATTTATCAACAGGTATTGCAAAATATGATGATGTTTTGATTGAGGGATGTACTTTGGATAATGTGAACCGCTGGGGAATTGCAGTAGGATATACATGTTACTTGGATAAATTTAAGACGGCAGAATTGCCGGATGATACGGTGAGAACATATGGTTCTACAAATGTTGTTGTTCGGAATAACTATCTTTCTGACCTTGGTGGAGACGGTATTACAATGATGTATTGTTTCCGTCCTCTGGTAGAGCGTAATGTTGTGAAAGAATTTTCAAGGGATATGAATAATGGAATTTATAAATATCCGGTTAGTGATAAAAACGGTCATAAAAACAGAGGCGGTATGTTAGCAGCAGGCATTTGGCCATGGAAATGTAAAACGCCGTTATTCCAGTATAATGAGTGCTATGACTCTTATTTGAGCCAAGACAGTCAGGCATGGGATGCGGATTCGGGGGATAATTGTATTTATCAATATAATTATTCTTCTAACAATGCAGGGGGCTGTGTTATGTTCTGTCTTGGACAGGCGGTGAATACTGTTTTCCGTTATAATATCAGTCAGAATGATTTGGGAGGTGTATTGAATCTTTCCGGTAATCCAAATGGAGAAATTTACAACAATGTTTTCTATATGAAAGAAAACGTTCCGGTAAATCGTATGTCCGGAGGAAAGAGTAATATTTATAACAATATTTTCTATTATGATGGAAAAGAAGCAGCTCCGGCTTCTGTATGTAACTGGGGAAGAATTCAGGCAAACTGGAGCAATAATGTTTATTATAATTATTCGAGCATTCCAAAAGATGAAAATGCGATTACGGAAGATCCGCAATTTGTAAACGGTGGAAAAGCGCCTGCAGGAGCACAGGAAAATGGAAATGTTTATGACAGAAGTGTATTTGACGGATATAAACTGCAAGACAGTTCTCCGGCAATTGATGCAGGAAAACCAGTCAGTGATGCGGGGGGACAAGACTTTTTTGGAAATAAGCTCGATATGATGCCGGATATAGGCGCATTTGAGACAGGACGTTATGTGCCGGAACCTGAAGAACCACAGGAAGACGGTGTGTTTGATGAATCGGGTTCGAGATATTTCCGTATTCCGGCGTTGATTACATTGGCAGATGGTGGATTGATGGCGGCAGCAGATGCGAGATTTGGAAGTGCGGCAGACTCGCCGAATAACTTAGATACAACAGTAGCGTTCAGACCGGCAGGTCAGAGTCAATGGGAGGACGCAACGATTCCATTCCATTTTGTCGATATTTCTGATAAACCGGGAGTAGTCAATAAAAACAGTGCATCATTTATAGATCCGGTAATTGTACAGGCAAAAGACGGTACGATTTTCTTGATGGCAGATGCGTTCCCATACGGAACCGGTTCAGGACAGAGCAAAGAAGGCTCCGGAATGATTGAAACTGACGGAAACAAATATTTGGCGTTGACAGAAAAAGGAAAAGATGTCACAAATATGAACAATTTTACGATGGGCATCAAAGAAGACGGTACAGTATGGGATTTCACAAATAATAAAGCGACGGAGTACACGGTTGACCAAGAATTCAATTTGTATAAAAACGGACAGGCATTGACTGTTCAGCAAAGGGATCCGAATTTGAAATATAATGGGAAATATGTTCCGATGAATATTTTCTATGAGGATTCTGAACTGCAAGTATACCGCACTTCTTATTTGTGGATGGCATCAAGTAAAGACGGAGGAAAAACTTGGTCATCTCCTCGGATTTTAAATGAATTGAAAGATAAAGAGGAAAAATTCTTAGGATTTGGACCGGGACGGGGACATGTGATTCAGAAAGGAAAATTTGCAGGACGTATTTTGATTCCGGTATATTCTACAGTGGCAGGAAGAGGTGAGAGGACAAGTGTTCTCTATAGTGATGACAACGGTATTACATGGAAGAAGGGTCCGGTCACAACATTGACAACAAGTGAATCTCTGAATCCGGGAAAAACAAGTGAAGCACAATTTGTCGAGCTTCCGGATGGAAGTGTCCGTATGTATGCAAGAGGAACGACAGGTTATGTGGGATATGCAGACAGTGAAGATGGAATTACATATGGAGCTTTTAAAGAGGATCCACAGCTTGCTTATTGCGGTAATTCAATGGTATCTGTGATTAATTACAGTAAAACAATTGAAGGCAAACCAGTTTTGATTTTATCGTCTCCGGAACATCGAGAAATTCGTAAAAATGGTGTGATGCGTATTGGATTGATCAATGAAAATACAGACGGAAGTGAAAAGTATACGGTAGATTGGAAATATCGTTATGAAATTAATCGAGATGAATTCATTTATTCATGCTTGACAGAACTTCCGGATGGAAACATTGGATTGTTATACGAAACACATGTTGACAATGGAGCTCCGATGAATTATGCAGAGTATCGTCTGCAGGATGTTTTACAGGAAGAAGACAGTGCGATTGAGAAAATTGTAATTTCACCAAAGAACCCGAAACCGGGCGACGAGATTACAGCGACAGTTACATTAAAGAAACCGGCAACAAATGCAGAAAAACTTTCAGACGCGACATTGGATATTTTATATCCGGGACTTGAGAGAGGAAAGGATATTTTGACATTCCAATCTATCAGTGAAGGAAATAAAGTACTTACGTATAAAGGAACACTTGCAGAATCTGAATCTTCATATGATTTTATTGTACGCATGCCGGAATGGTGTTCACATCCAACAGTTGGTAAGAAATCACCGGTCGTAGAGACGGAAGATGGTTTGGTCAATCCGGCAAACAAAGACACAGTTTATGGAAATGCAAGCGTAGATGTACAACAGGTAGATAAGTTGAAGCTAGAAGCACTTATCGCGTATGCGGAAAGTCAAAAAGAAAAGGCGGAATATGCGGATGTTGTAGATGTTGTGAAAACGTTGTTTGAGAAAACGCTTACAGAGGCGAAAGCGGTAATGGCAGATGAAAAAGCAGAGCAGGCAGCGGTAGACGCCGCTTATGAAGCACTTCTTGCAAACGTACATCTGTTAGGATTTACAGGGAACACAGATGACTTAGCGCTTGCCTTAGAACTTGCAAAAACAACAAATACAGAAGGAAAGACACCGGAATCTGTACAGGTACTGAAAGATGCGATTGCAAAAGCAGAGGAAATCATTGCAGACGGCAATGTACTTCAGGAAGAAATTGACGCTGCAAGAGAAGCATTATTGGCAGCGATAGACGGACTGGAAGATGTTGTTTTGGCAGATAAGACAAAATTAAAAGGATTACTCGAAGATTCACAAAAATATGTGGAAAAAATTGATGAGTATACAAAGGCAACAGCAGATGCGTTTATGGCAGCAAGAGAGGCGGCACAGTCTGTATACGATAATCAAGAAGCCACACAGGAGCAGGTAAATGCAGCATATGACACACTGCTTCAGGCAATCTTTGGACTGAGATTGATTCCGGATAAGAGCAAATTAGAGGAACTTCTCAAAGAAGCCGAAGGAATTGATCTTGCCAAGTATACCGAAGAAACAGTAGTAGTATTCCGTACGGTGCTTGCAAAGGCAGAGGCTGTATTTGGAAACGGAAATGCATCTGAGACGGAAGTGAAAGAGGCGGAAAAGATGCTTCGTGCGGCGATGGATGGATTGGAAGAAAAGAAAGCAAATCCAGAAAAACCAATTCAGCTCAAGGAGAAAGCGGTCAGCAGGGAAATACAAAACCAAATGGTGGCGCAGATAAAGCAACGAAGACAGGCGATGAAGCATTGTCGATAGTATGGATGATGCTGATGGTAGCCGGAGCAGTAGTGGTAGTTTAAAAGAAGAAAAGAAGTATACTAAGAAAGAT
>ENA-OQJN01000207-OQJN01000207.1-human-gut-metagenome-genome-assembly--contig:-NODE-207-length-28618-cov-3.449581_pt1 | contig 28618 bp, 40 predicted proteins | sample MGYA00242610_ERZ504777 | MGnify/ENA primary metagenome ERZ504777 (study PRJEB26092, sample SAMD00036350) | human gut metagenome | host: Homo sapiens | study: EMG produced TPA metagenomics assembly of... | reverse complement strand
ACAACATGGCTTTGAATATAGGGAATAAGTCTTTATTGATTCGTTTGGCTTAGCCACATCCCCTGCTTCATAAGCCTGAATCATTTCATTCATTCTTTGCCCACTACATGAGCCGCTACAGAAATAACTCCGCATCCGCCTACAGCGAGCATCGGTAGAGTTAACCCATCATCACCACTGTAAATCATGAAATCATCCGGCAATAAATAATAAATTTCAGCCGCTACATTAATATCACCGCTCGCTTCTTTAACAGCAGCAATATTTGGGCAAGCTTCACGCAATTTAGCTATAGTAGCGGGCATAATTTTGCCGCCTGTACGGCCCGGAACATTGTATACGATGACCGGTAAATCAGTAGCTTCAGCCATGGCTTTGAAATGTTCAAATAATCCGCGTTGATTTGGTTTATTGTAATAAGGTACTACGCCCATTACGGCATTTACGCCCGTTTTAGAAGCCGCCTTGGTCAATTCTATTGTACGTTGGGTATTATTGGAACCTGTATTGGCCACGATGGAACCTAAATGACCACACTCGCGCGCGATTAATTCAAATAGCTTAAGTTTGTCCTCATTGTCAATTGTGGGACTTTCTCCCGTAGTGCCACATACAATAAGACCATCAGATCCATTGTTTAGTAAATGCTTGGCTAATGTGAGCGCTCCTTCAAAATCTACTGAACCATCCGCGTTAAACGGTGTAATCATAGCTGTTAATACGCGACCTAAGGTTTTCATAATAACCTCCTCTAAAACTATTCTTTAAAATGATTGGTGTTCCACCAAATACTCGGCAATCTGCAAGGCATTCAAGGCAGCCCCTTTGCGGATTTGATCGCCGGCAATCCAGAAATTCATGCCTTTATCGTTGTATAAATCTTTGCGAATACGGCCGATTTCACAATCATCCTTACCGGATGTGTAAAGCGGCATCGGATACGCTTGTTCTTGTGGATTATCATTGACCACAAGGCCCGGGAATTTTTCACAGGCAGCTTTAAAATCAGCAACACTTACCGGTGCTTCGGTTTCTACCAAAACAGACTCGGAATGGGAACGATATACGGGGATACGAACCGTGGTCGGAACGACTTGAATGGAATCATCATGCAAAATCTTCTGCGTTTCATTGACCATTTTCATTTCTTCTTTAGTATAATCGTTGTCCAAGAAAACATCAATTTGCGGAATTACATTAAAAGCAATCGGATAATGTTTAGGCGCGGAAGCACTAGGTAAGATATGGGCTTCCATCGGTTTCCCTTGAATGTGAGCACTTACTTGGTTATCCAATTCGTCAATGCCTTCCTTACCGGCTCCGGATACGGCCTGGTAGGTACTTACGACAACACGTTTAATCGGCGATAAATCGTGGAGCGGTTTAAGCCCTAAAGCCATAATAATGGTAGAGCAGTTTGGATTGGCGATAATGCCTTGATGAGTATCGATATCTTCCGGATTTACTTCGGGTACTACGAGCGGTACGTTCGGATCCATTCGGAAGGTGCTGGAGTTATCGATAACAATAGCACCGCGTTTCACCGCTTCCGGTGCCAAAGTTTTGGATATGGAGCCACCCGCAAATAAAGCAATGTCAACATTTTCAAAAGAATCGGCGGTAGCTTCTTCTACCACATAAGTTTTACCGCATACTGTTAATTCCGTGCCGGCTGAACGAGCGGATGCCAATAATTTAAGATTTTCAAACGGAAATTGGCGATCTTCGATTAATTTAATAAATTCTTGCCCTACCGCGCCGGTAGCACCTAAAATAGCAACATTTGGTTTTCTCATGTGTATCTCTCCCAATTTAATAAAAATAAATATTGTAGCAATAGTATGACAAAGGGTTTTTAAATACCCTATCATATCCTATCTTTAAAATTATAAGTAATGTTCCAAACCGTAAGTAAGGCCCGGTTTTTCAGCAATCTTCTTACAAGCTAAAACTACGCCCGGCATGAAGGATAAACGGCTGAGTGAATCGTGGCGAATTGTCAGTGTTTCATCATAACCCCCAAATAAAACTTCCTGATGAGCCACATAACCCGGCAAGCGAACGCTGTGAATCGTTACATCATCTACCTTGGCACCGCGAGCACCGGGTAAACTTTCACGAGTTAAATCTTCAGCCCCTACCGCACCGGCTGCCTGTTTAGTTTCATTAATAAGCTTGGCTGTTAATACGGCCGTTCCCGATGGAGCATCATATTTGTGATTGTGATGCAATTCGATAATTTCTACATTCGGGAAATAGGGTGCCAAATCGGCTGCTGTTTTCATCATCATAACAGCGCCCAGTGAAAAGTTAGGTGCCACTAAGCAATTGGCATTATTGGCTTTACCGATGGCCGCTAATTCATCACGCTGTTCAGCGGTAAGACCGGTAGTTCCGATTACCATGTGAACGCCGGCGCCTAAAACAGTTTTAGCGTTTTCAAAAATAATGGCGGGACTGGTAAAATCAACGATAACATCCGGCTTTTTAGCGCTTAAGGCGGCTGTTAAGCTTTCGTATAAAGGCAGCCCCAATGATTCGATACCGGCAGCTGTACCGGCATCTTCTCCGGCCTGTTTAGGATCGATACCGCCGATAAACTGTAAGTCCGGATCATTATGAACAGCTTTTACGACTTCGCGACCCATTTTGCCGGTCGCACCACATACCATTACTGTAATCATGTTCATTCCTCCCAAAAAAAAGACCAGCGGATAGCTGCCACTGATCTTGGTATGGTTACCTGAACGACTATGCGCTTTATCATATGAATATAACAAAACTATGATAGTCAGAACAATGAGCTAGCACTCCATCAAATGATGACAGTCATACACTTATTCAATGCACAACCAGCTATGTTTGTCGGCACAAACAAGCTTCGGCGAATTTCTCCCTTTCTTCATATCTCACAGCCTTGCCGGGCTCCTTACAAGTACTCTTAAGCATCGCGCCTCTATCTCCGCATATTTAATCAAAATTCAAAAGTGATTACCAATAGTATACATTTATTTTCTGATGGCGTCAAATCGTATTCTGTATACATAGTTATAACTATAACCGAGGTAAAGCTATTAATGCTTATTTTTAAAATGCTGAATCATTTCTTTCGCCGTAGCTAGAGCCGTATGGGAGAAGTTTTGACCGGACATCATGCGGGCGATTTGTTCCACATGTTCTTCCTCGCTAAGCTCGGTAAGGCTTGATACGGTGCGTCCATCCACTTCCTGCTTGGACAGGTGATAATGATGTTTGGCAATACTTGCGGTTTGAGGCAAATGAGTTATACAAAATACCTGTGTGCTGTTGCTGAGTTGTTGGATTTTAGCTGCTACCTGCAAGGCAATATCGCCACTAATACCAACGTCGATTTCATCGAATACCAAAGTCTTAAATGTTTTGGTATTAAATACCGTTTTAAAGGCCAAAGCGATACGCGAGATTTCACCGCCGGAGGCCACTTTGTGGAGCGGCAATAAGTCCTCCCCTGCATTGGCATTGAATAAGAGTTCAATGCGTTTAGCCCCTAACGGCAATAGTTCGTCACTTTTTTCAATGACAAATTGAAGTTTGGCTTTACTCATCCCTAAGTCTTTTAACTGCTTTTGCAATTGTTCGGCAATTATGGCACTGTTTGTATCGCGAATCGCAGTAAGCTCAGCTAATTTAGTTCTTGCATCGGCTTCGGCTTGTTGGACGGCTTTTTCTAAATCTTCTTTAGCATAGCTCTGTGCTTCTAACTCTTCCAATCGGGCTTGCGCTTTGTTTTCAAATTCTAAAACGGCTTCAATGGTTTCCCCATATTTGCGTTTTAAACCGTAAATTAAGGAATCCCGTTCCTGACAATAGGCGTACCGTTCTTCATCATAAGAAATGGAATCACGATAGCGATCAAGCCCTTGCGCCGCTTCTTCTAATTGAAAATAGGCGGAATTGATCAATTCGGATAAGTCTTTGAGCTCCTCGTCATAACGAACCAAATCCTGTACTTCCGATTTAATGCTGTTGACTGCTTCCAAGATGGCATGTCGATCACTGTAGAAGGCATTGTAACAAGCACCTAATACTTTATCCAGATGTTCAAAGCTGTCTAATCGTTTAAGTTCTGCCGCTAACGCTTCGTCTTCACCCGGTTTCAGTTGCGCTTCTTCAATTTCATCAATTTGAAAGCGAAGCATATCCAGTTCTCTGGCTCGTTCCGCAGCCATGGCTTCCAGACCGTCTAATTGAGATTTTGCTGTTTTATAGCTCTTATAGGCCTTTACATAAGTATCAAAGGCCGTTTGCCCTTCTTTGGTGTATTCATCTAAATATTTGTGATGCACATCAGGATTCAACAAGAGCTGATTGCTATATTGGCCGTGAATATCCGCTAAATAAAGGCCGATTTCGCGCAGTGCTTTAAGTGGGATAGCCTGGTCATTAGCCAAAATAGTAGACTTTCCTTGACGGTTAAAAGAGCGCGATAAAATGAGCTGATTTTCTTCCACGAGAATATTTTTAGCTGTTAAAAGATCTAACAGTTCCGTATCATCGGTTACATCGAATACCCCTTCAATAACAAAGGCATCCTTGCCATGGCGGATAAAATCACTGCTGGCCCGCTCGCCCAACAGAATGCTGAAAGCATCCATAAGGATGGATTTACCGGCACCGGTTTCACCGGTAAAGATGGTAATGCCGTCCGAAAATTGTAAATTCATCTGTTCAATTAAGGCAAAATTACGAATTCCCATTTGTGTGAGCATAGATTACAAGTCCTTAATCCCTTTACAGGTAATAACACATAAATAAATTATACGATACCAATATAAATAATAAGTATACTGGGCAAATATAAATAGTAATTATACGAGGCAAACATAAATGATGCCGTTAATAATCACTAAGCCTATACGCATAAGGGCGCATAGGCTTAATAGTTACATATTAATCTTTCATAAGATCGGAAATACGTTTTAAAATCGGCTGTACGTCTTCAACGGAGCGTGCAATTAATAAAATCGTATCATCACCGGCCAAGGTGCCGATTAACTCAGCCCATTTAGCATGGTCAATGGCAAATGCCACAGATTGAGCGGAACCCGGTAAGGTATGCAATACAATCTGATTCATGGTAAAGTCTACGCGCGTAATGGATTCTTGGAACAGGCGACTAATGCGATTACCGATAAGGAGTACATTCTCTTCCGGCGATAAAGCGTAACGATAATGACCGTCACCGGTAGGAATTTTAATGAGCATTAATTCTTTAATATCGCGGGATACCGTAGCTTGCGTAACTTCAATACCTTCCGCGGCTAAAGCGGCTGCCAATTCTTCCTGTGTTTCAATAGAGCGAGATTGTACGATTTCTTTGATTTTATTATATCTGTAACGTTTCATAGGTCACCGTCCTTTAATAATATATAAAATAGGAGGTTTGTTTGCTTGGTTTATTAATTTCCAATTGGCTACATCATATGACTTTTGCGGCAAAGTACTTATAAATTCACATACTGCTTCGTCTTCCCGCTCACCTTCCGGTGTACCCGGATAGGTAACGATAGTAATGAGCCCTTTAGGATTTAATAAATCTAAGCCTCCTTTGATGGCTTGTATAGTTGAATCGGGTTTTGTCATCATGGTATGATCACTACCCGGTAAATACCCTAAATTAAAAATTAGTAAGTCAATATTAGTAATGGTCGTATTAAATTTAGTATTCGCCGCAGATCCATCGTTATGGGCTGCTGCCGCATTGCCTGTTGCCAATATATCTTCATGGGTACCATGTACCAAGTGATACGTAATATCTGTGCGGCCGCATTCGGTATGCAGGCGCTTAGTGGAAGCTTCGATGGCCTTTGCCTGTTTATCGATGCCCCACAGCGTGCTGCCGGGCAAACAATGTTGGGCCAGATACACCAAATCATGGCCATTACCGGCCGTAGCATCTACGACTGTTTTGGCACTTTTTAGTTGCTCATCCCAAAAAAATGTGTTGGAACTGTACAACATGATTATAGTTGATCATAAAAGCTCATCTCTTCGTGCCGATAATTTGCGGAATAAGGTAGCGAAGAATTTTACGTCATAGAAGCGCACATAGCGGCTGTAAAGCGCGCTGGCTTCGATGTGAAGACTGTCTTCACTGCTAAACTGATAATCGAACGTCCCATCGATGCAAATATGAAGCTTTTCCTGACGCTTCGGCATGGTTAAATCGATGCGGGCACTCTCTTTTAACACCAAGGATACACTTTGCAACAAATGCGGCGCTACCGGTGTAACGATGATGGAATGATTATCAGGTGCCATAATCGGACCGCCGGCCGATAAGTTATAGCCCGTAGATCCTGTAGAACAAGCTACGATTAAACCGTCGGCAGGGTACATCTGCGTATACCCTTCGTTGATGGCTAAATTTATACGTGCCATACGGCCGGGTTTTTCATGAGTAATAACCACTTCATTAATGACCGGTGTTAATTTTTTTACACCATGAGGTGTGCGGATTTCCGCAGCCAAATGGATACGATTTTCCACGCGATAATCACCGTTGGCGATGTTCTTGATGCGGTCTTCCATATCGGCTAATTCGATTTGATTTAAGAAGCCTAATTCCCCTAAATTAATACCGCAAATGGGAACATCATATTCATAAATTTGACGGGCTAAGTGAATTAAGGTACCGTCACCGCCGAAACTGAAGGCCATATCAAGATGCTTAAAAAATTCAGGCCTAGGCAATACGTGCTTAGTCGGAACACCTAATAGTTCAGGTAAATTAAACTCCTCCAAATCGGCCGGTAGCCATACGTCCAAGCCGTTTTTTTCACAAAGGCTCTTCGCCTCTTGCAAAATAGGAATAATATTCTCTTTCCCCATGTTAGGAATAAACCCTACTCGCATATCATCACCTACAGTTCGTGCGCGGCGGCTACCACTGATTCAACCAATTCAGGCGTAATCGGTAAGGCACCGTCCGTCGTCTTTTTAAAATATCCCAAAAACTCTATATTACCTTCAGTCCCCTTGATGGGTGAATAGGTTACGCCATGAAGATGTAAGCCCACTTCTTCGGCTACATTTAAAATGCGTGTCAGCACTTCGGCGTGCGTAGCCGGGTCACGGACAATACCACCCTTGCCCACTTTTTCACGCCCCGCTTCAAATTGCGGTTTAATAAGAGCTACTAAAGAGCCTGTGTCCTTAAGGAGCGTTACGGCTACAGGAAGTACTTATCCAGTGAAATAAACGCCACATCAATGGAAATGAAATCAACCAGTTCACCCAGTTGTTCCGCCGTAACGGTTCGTATATTCTGCTTTTCCATGTTGATGACGCGCTTATCTTGGCGCAGTGACCAAGCCAGTTGGTTATAGCCCACGTCAATGGCAAAGACTTTGGCGGCCCCATTTTGAAGAGCACAGTCGGTAAAACCACCAGTAGAAGCGCCAATATCAATCATAACCGCATCAGTTAAATCGATTGGATACAATTGTAACGCTTTTTCCAGCTTTAACCCGCCGCGACTAACATAAGGTAACGTATTGCCTTTAACGCTCAAATCCGCATCAATCGGCACCTTAGTACCCGCTTTGTCGACACAGACAGTGCCCATAAAAATTTGGCCGGCCATGATGGCTGTTTTGGCTTTTTCACGACTTTCAAAAAGACCGCGATTCACCAATAAGACGTCTAACCGTTCTTTAGTACTCATAAAACTCCTTAGTTTCAACTCGGGAAGCTTTTAGATTGCCCCTGTAAGCTTCTTAGTTATAAAAGTTATAGAAAGTTATAGTAAATAATGGAGGCCACGGCATAGCCTAAAAAGGCACCGCCGAAAACTTCAAAAGGCGTATGCCCCAAGAGCTCTTTGAGCACATGACCGTCATCCAGATAGACCGGAATATTACGCTTTTGAAATGTTCCATTAATTGGTTTAAAATTTGTGCCTGTCGCCCTGCTTCACGGCGTACGCCGGACGCGTCATACATGACGATAAGTGAAAAGGTAATACAGATTACCGATAAGTCTGACGTTATGCCATGAATATAAGCGGTAGCCGTTGATAAAGCGACTACGAGCGACGAATGAGAACTGGGAAATCCGCCGGATCCGATGAGGCGTTCCCATTGGAAGCGTCTATACTGCAGTAACACGATGACAAATTTTAAAGCTTGTGCTGAAAACCATCCCAGAAAGGCACTCAGCGCAATGTAATTATCGAATAATTCATTTAAAAATTGCATATCAATTCGTCCTATGTACAAGGTAGTCTACTAATGCTTCCAAGATGGTTGTATCGTTTGGTACCGAAGCCAAAGCACTTTTAGCGGCTGCTGCGGTTTCATCCGCTTTAGCGCGAGCCCCGTCTTCACCTAATTCGGATACATAGGTGGATTTATCTTGTTTTTCATCACTACCGGGCATTTTCCCTAAATCCTCAATGGTGCCCGTTACATCGAGAATATCATCGGTAATTTGGAACAATAAGCCTAGCTGATCGCCATAAGTCATATAGGCTTTATGGACATCTGCTGAAGCGTGGCTGAGAATCAGACCGATTTCGATAGCCGCCAAGAATAAGGCCCCTGTTTTACCGCGATGGAGCACTTGCAGTTCCGACAGTGGAATGTGACGTCCTTCCGACAATAAATCGAAGGCCTGCCCCCCTACCATACCTTCCGGTCCGGCTGCCTTGGCTAAGGCTAACACGCATTTAAGATGCTGTTCCGGTGTGGCTGCTTTATTTTGACAGATTAGCTGAAAGGCATATGTTAATAAGCCGTCACCTGCCAAAACAGCGAGCCCGTCACCATATACTTTATGGTTTGTCAGATTGCCGCGGCGGTAATCGTCATTGTCCATGGCCGGTAAATCGTCATGAATTAAGGAATAGGTGTGAATTAATTCGATGGCACACACAATTTCCTTATACGGTTCCGGTGAAACACCGAAGGATTCCATAACCGCTTTCGTTAAAATCGGGCGAATCCGTTTACCGCCCATGAGTAAACTATAGCGCATGGATTCATAAAAGTTTCTCATATTCTGTATTGGGCGAGTTTAACACTTCTTTTGAGATAATCTTCCACCCATGTTTTGCTCGCCTTTAAATACTCTTTTAACATATATCCTCCTGCCTCTGAACGGCCTGTAAAGTCAGTTTTACTGACTCGTTTGAATATAGTTATTATACATCATTTTATAGATTTTTATACATAGATTATTGAGTAAATAAGCAAATATTTTGCATATTTTAGAAAAATTATTTCTGACCTTCACTGCCGATACGGACTTCTTCAATAATTTGGCGTACTTCCCCTTCCACGCTTTGCAGCATGTCGGAGCACTCTTTCACGAGTGTAAGGCCTTTTTTATATTGTGTTAATAAGTCGTTAACGGATAATTCATTAGCATCCAAGGTGCGTACAATTTCTTCCAAGGCTGCATATTTTTTTTCGTAATTCTTAAGTGTGTTAGCCATTTGTTATAATCTCCTCTACCTTGGCTGTTAATGAGCCGTCGTTCATAGTAATATTCACGCTATCCCCTACATTTACAGCGGTGACGGAGTGAATCGGTGAACCGCCATGTTCAATTTTAGTATATCCTTTTAACAGTAAATGCAACGGATTCAATAATTCCAGTTGCTGTCCCAGGAGTAACAAATCGTTTTGCTTTTTGCCGACAGCCTGTTGCACGGCACCGCTTAAACGATGTTGTAACTCACTGAGTTTAGAACTTTCTTGGTGGATTAAGGTTAAAGCGGGAATGCCTAATTTGCGATTAAAAATAGCCTGCAATTCTTGTTTCTTTGTTTCTATCGTTTGTTTCATGTATTGATGCAAGTATGTTTCTTTCGCTTCTAACTGTTCTAAGAGATAACTTACGGGATAGACCGTAAGTTCTGCTGCATGACTGGGCGTGGCACCACGTACGTCGGCGGCAAAGTCACAAAGGGTATAGTCCGTTTCGTGACCTACAGCTGATACAATAGGCGTCTTACAGTTATACACAGCCTCTACTACGGTTCTATCGTTGAAGCACCATAAATCCTCCATAGAGCCCCCGCCGCGTCCTACAATAACGAGTTCTACCTCGGTATCCGCATCAGCTCGTTCAATCCCTTTAGCAATAATGGGACCGGCTTTATCACCCTGTACCGGTACGGCAAAGAGTTTAAACTGTACGAACGGATTACGTTGCCGAGCTACATGCAAAATATCATGGAGCACAGCACCTGACTCGGATGTAACGAGGCCAATCGTAGCAGGCATAACCGGCAATGGCTGTTTATGGCTTTCGTCAAAATAGCCGAGGGCCGTCAATTCTTTCTTTAGCGCTTCGAAGGCAAGTTGATACGGGCTCTTCTGGCCGATTTCCATATCATTACAGATGAGACTTAAGCGGCCGGTTTTTTCATAGAAATTAATAGTAGCCCGCATGGTTACAAAGAGGCCGTTTTCCAATTGACCGACGAGGCCTTTTTTCTGCGCCGTGCCCGCCCAAAGGGCTACATCGACGGAGGCATCATCGTCTTTTAGTGAAAAATAGTAATGGCCGGTGCTGTGGCGTTTTAAATTGGCAATCGTACCGGCTACATAACAGTTTTTCAGTACATACTCCCGCTCCAACACCCGTTTTATTAGATTGTTTAATTTGGTAATGGAGAAAACATCCATATAATTCCTCCTGTGAACCTTGTATTTCTTATGGTAAAAACCTTCAATACTATTTATTTTCTATTTGTTTTCAGCGTCCAGTAAAGCGGCTCCGTAAGCTACACCGGTGGCATTATCGGAACTGTATTCAGGCGGTGCAAAGAGGACCTTAACTTTGCGGGATTGACCGAAATCAAACAGAGCTTGGCGTAAATAACTGTTAGCCATGACGCCGCCTACGGCAATTAAAGTACCGGCCGGGCGCTGTTCCCAATGATAGGTCAACATTTTTTGCAGTGAACGAGTCATGCAGTGGAATACGGTTAAAGCCGTTTGCGCCTTGTAATCATCGGAAAGATTATGTCCGTTGTTAGCTCGTTCAATACGGCGCATGGCTTCACTGCAAGGGCCGCCAAAGCTGATGGCGCCGTTTTTTACCGATACGGGTAGCATTTTAAAATCACCATTTGATTCAGATTCTAAGCGATTAACTGTCTTTTTTAATGCTTTAGGATCATCGCATAGTGTTTTGGCGATTCGTTCCATATGGGGCCCCGCCGGAAACGGTAGGTCTAGAGCTACGCCGATGCGATCGACAAATTGACCGCCATGTAAATCTAAAGCCCCGCTTATTAATTGGGCCGTAAAAAATGTTTCTTCAGCCGGTTCACAATATAATAGCTCCGTCGTGCCGCCCGATACATGGAGCGCATAAAACGATTCGTCCGGCACACAGTTTAAAACACGTAAAGCGGCCAGAATATGGTTTTCCTGGTGTGAAAACTCATAGACGGGAACGTCATTTAGATGACCTAAGCTTTTTGCCATGCCTCGGCCCACCAAAAAAGCAGGCATATAGGAATCCTTTTCACGGCGCGGAAACGCACTGACTCCAATGCCCGCTAGTTGGACACCTGACGGCAATTGTTCAATTAAATCGGGTAAAGCACGGGTATGCTGAAACACCATTTGTGATTGTTGCAGCCCACGCTCGCCCGGTTTTACGTCTAATAGTTTTCTGGCTTGGCCAATTAATTCACCCGATTCATTGACCAACGCACAGGATGTACTATAACAACTTGTATCTAATCCTAAATAAACTTTCATGATATGCCTCGTTTAGGACTTAAGGTCTGAAGCATTATCGGATGTTTTAGCTTCCGTGGTTTTAGCATCGCTAGACTCAGTCGCCCCGGATGTAGGAGACGCTTTTGAAGAGCCTTTTTCTTTGGCAATGGCATCCAATACGGCATTTACAAATTTATAGCCTTTATCGGAACCGAAATCTTTAGCCAATTGTACGGCTTCATTAATAATAATGCGAGGATCGATGGCTTCGGTAGAAACGGTAAGTTCCCAAGCTGCTAAGCGCAATACGTTTCGCTCAACCGCTCCTAATTGCCCTATTTTGCGTTTTGGCGAGTGGGCCTGTAACAGATTATCTAAAATCTCCTGATTAGCCGTTACACCGTTAATAATCGCTTCTGCATAGGCAATATCCATGGCACCGGTACTGCCGGATTCTTCTTCCGGCATAATTACGGAATCTTCAGGCTTATGAAATTCCTTGGCATATAAAGATTGGAAAGCATACAGCCGCGCTTGGCGGCGATTACGATTTTGCTTCATTATTTAACTCCTCTGTTACTTGATTAGGATCGATTATATTTTCAAAATGCACATCGATTCGCACTGAATCCAGGTCTAAGGATTCTTTTAAATCTTTGTTGATTTGTTGGCGAATTTGGGTAGCCATTGTCATCAAGGGATAGCCGTAAAGGACATTAATATATATATTGATCTCAAGGCCTTCTTTGCGATGTTTACATTAATGCCGGGCAAGCGTTTTTGACCAAAATTGCGCGCAATGCCGTCAACCATACCGGTGTAAAATTACTGTTTAGTGAATGATAGCCCGGAATTAAGGTTAATGCATGATGAGCTATCTGCAATAGAACTTCATCGGACACATCTACCTGTAATTGCGGATTATTTGATTTTACGTCCACTTGGTATCGCTCCTTTCCCGATTAAATGTACTTAACGCCTGTATTTTCAAAGGCAATATCCTGAATAAAGATATTAACACCCTCTACATGTGTGCCGGTCAATGTTTCGATGCCGGTTTTTACATGTTCCTGAACGCGCAAAGCCACATCGGGAATACGATAGCCGTAACGAGCAACAAGATATAAGTCGATGGTAATACTATTATCCGATGTTCGTTGTAAACTAACGCCTTCCCATTGGCTTTTCATGCCGATTAAATTGGCAAAATCATCGCCTGCAGTGGTACTCATAGAAGCGACACCCTTCACTTCCAACGCTTTCAAGGAAGCAATAGTGCCATACACATTATCGCTTATTTTAGTCACTCCTTCAAAGAATCCATTCTTATCACTCATAGTACCCTGCCTTTCTTTAATAGCATAAAAAGCATTTGCCTTGAACAACGTACGTTAAAGACAAATGCTTTTAAAATTAATTGATATTACGCACGTTCAATGTATTGGCCGGTGCGTGTATCGACGCGAAGAACATCGCCCACTTCGATAAACAATGGCACTTTAACAACATAGCCGGTTTCCAATGTAGCCGGTTTGTTACCACCTGTTGCGGTATCGCCACGGATACCAGGGTCAGTTTCAACAACGCGAAGTTCTACAGCTACCGGTAAATCGATACCGATTACGATGCCTTGGAAAAATACGATGCTAACTTCCATGTTTTCAAGCAAGAAGTTTTTAGCTTCGCCCAATTGTTCAAGATTCAATTCTACTTGGTCATACGTTTCATTGTCCATGAACGTATAAGCGCCGTCAGCTTCGTATAAGTATTGCATACGACGACGATCAACATGTGCTTTAGGCACTTTTTCACCGGCATTGAAAGTACGTTCAACTACAGAACCGGTCTGTAAATTTTTTAATTTACAACGTACGAATGCAGCACCTTTACCCGGTTTTACGTGTTGGAAGTCTACAACCTGCCACACGTTGCCATCGAGCTCAATTGTTACGCCCGGACGAAAATCATTACTAGAAATCATTTAAATCCCTCCGTTTAACCTTTTACTTCTATTAATTCCTTCGAGGTATGAGTGAGTAGCTCATAGCCATCGTCAGTAACTATAACACTGTCTTCAATGCGAAGACCTATTTCCCCGGGAAGATATACGCCCGGTTCCACTGTAACTATCATATTAGGCTCTAATACAGTATTGGAACGCGGTGATGCTACCGGTTCTTCGTGAATATCGAGCCCTACACCGTGACCGGTGCCGTGATTGAAATAATCACCATAACCGTCGGCCGCAATACTGTCGCGGCAAGCGGCGTCTACAATTTTACCTGTAGTACCGGCTTTTACAGCGGCTAGGCCCTTCAGCTGCGCATCAAGCACAACTTTATAGAGCTTGCGTTGTAAATCGGATGCGTGCCCCATCACAATGGTGCGGGTCATATCCGAATGATACCCTTGGTATACGGCGCCAAAGTCAAAGGTAACAAAATCACCGGTTTCAATGACTTTATCAGACGCTACACCGTGTGGCATACTGGAGCGATGCCCGGAGGCCACGATGGTATCGAAAGACGGTTCTTCAGAGCCGCGTTTTAACATTTCAATTTCTAAAGTGACGCATGCTTCCCGTTCCGTCATACCCCGGTTTTTAATTGCGGTAACAAAGCGGCAAACGCTTCATCGGCAATGCGGGCAGCTTCTTTCATAAGCGTAAGTTCATCCGGCCGTTTAACAGCCCGTAAAGGTGTTAAATCAACGGATTTAAACTTACTGCCTACCAAAATATCGGAAAATGTCATATACGTGTCAACCGGCACATAATTGCCTTCGAACGCACAGACAGATAATGTAATATTATGATTTTTGACAATATCCGCTATAGTTTCCCAATTAGAACCGGTGTATTGGATGACTTCATACCCTTCACATTGGTTCTCTGCTTGTTCCGTATAACGACTGTCAGTTACTATAAACGCTGTATTCGGTGTTACAAAGCCTATGGCTGTAGTCCCTGTAAAACCGGCAAAATATCTCAGATTGGTCTGGCTAAGCAAGAGTATGCCATCATACTGGTGCGCAGTCAAATAATCCTGTAGGCGTAATAAGCCGTTCATGATAAGACTCCCTTGCTATAAATTTTTTCATTTCATGATACCACAAAATGAGCGTTTTGACTATAGTTTTTCGTAGTCTGACGCTTCAAGATACATAAAATCACCGGGGGTCGGGATGTCTGTTAAATCAAGATGTCCCACTGTGAGGCGCTTTAAATAGGTGATTTCACCGCCGGCCGCCCCTATCATGCGTTTAACCTGATGATATTTACCTTCTTCGATTATAATTTCGGCACTCTTAAGTAAAACGGCATCACCGACGCCCGTATCTTCTGATTTTTCGGCCACTGCACCGGTTAAGATGATTTCAGCCGGTTTACATTCCGTACCGTCACCTAGGACGATACCGGTGCGAATGCGTTCTAAGCCTTCTGCGCTAAGGGTACCGCTATATTCAAAATAATACCGTTTGGGCACATGTTTTTTGCCGTTGATAATGCGGTGGGCCCAGGCGCCGTCATTGGACAGTAATAAAAGGCCTTCCGTATCTTTATCGAGGCGTCCCACCGGGCCTACGCCCATAGTGCGAAACTCGGGCGGCAAAATATCCATAACCGTGGGATGACGAGCATCCTCCATGGCACATACATAACCGGCCGGTTTATTAAACTTTACATAATAAATCTGGCGGCTGTCGATGATTTCACCATTTACCGCAATCGTTTGTTCCGGAATATCAATGGGCATATCTTTTTCTTAGCCACTACACCATCCACCGTAACAAGTCCCTGCTTTATGAGTGCATGGACTTCTTTACGGCTGCCCAAAGCTTTATTGGCTAAAAATTTATCTAAACGTAATCTCATAATATAATCCGAACTATTATAACTGAATCGTTTCCAAATGTTTCGTGTAGTTCAAAAGACTCAAAGTATTATGATCATCTTCTGTCAGGCCGTAGAATTCCACACGGCTGATGGCCGTATTACCTTGGCTGAAATTCCAAGCAAAATGAAGCGGTAAGCTGAGCATTTTACAAATCAAGGTACGATTGGTACCGCCGTGAGCCACAATAAGAATGGTTTTATCTTCACCGATAGCTGTCATTTCATCGGTCAAGGCTTGCCAAGCGCGCTCCTGCACTTCTTGGAAAGATTCCCCGTTTGAAATTTTAACTTTATCGGGACTGCGATACATGGTGTAAATGGAATGAGGCCATTTAGCTTCAATCTGGTCATAGGTGAGGCCTTCCCAGTCGCCAAAATTAATTTCACGCAACCGTTCATCGGTTTTAAACGGAATTTGACGATTTCCTAAAATTGTTTCCGCTGTAATACGGGCACGATCTAAGTCACTGGCAATAATGGAGTCAAAATGTACGGATGTTAATTCCTTGGCCACCGCTTCAGCTTGAATAATGCCCGTCTGATTGAGTTGAACATTCGTAAATCCCTGATAAAAACCACTGCTATTCCATTCCGTCTGGCCGTGGCGAACTAAGTAAATTGTGTGCATAGGCGAACTCCTTTACATATGAAATCAATAATTCATTACGGTTTCTATCTTTAACAGCAATCCGAAACCACCCTTGCCCAAGCCCGTCATAGGCTTCGCAACTGCGAATCAGAAGCTGTTTATTTTCTAAAAATTCCATAAAATCGGCAAGACTCGGATGTTGCGGTTGCCAATGTAAAAGCATAAAGTTAACCGTCGGCGGTAAAGCTGTTATAAAGTCGAATGCATTAATGGCGCCATAGAGCCACTCTTTTTCACGTGCCACGACGGCCCGCGTTTTTTGACGATACACTTCGTCTTGAAGGGCTTCTATCCCATATTGTTGGGCCAAATGATTAACCGACCACGTCGGTACATGAACGGCAATACTCTTTAATATATTCGTGTCCCCCAATAATAAGCCTAAGCGTAAACCCGGAATTGCATAGAATTTGGTCAGTGAATGCAATATAACAATGGCCGGATATTCCGCCAAATAAGGCCGGAGGCTATGAGATTCATTGGTGAACTCAATAAATGATTCATCAATAAGCAGTAAGCTGTTTGATGCTTGGGCTAACGCAGCCATTTCGAATACTTCCGTCAGCGTTTGCAAACTGCCGTCCGGATTGTTCGGGTTACCGAGACAGATTATTGTTCGCACTTGTTCTTCTGCACAGCGTTTGAGATGGGCTTTTAAATCTTCATAAGGAACGGCAAAATGGGTAATCGGTTGATGCGGTGTAGTACTCCCAAATAAATGATGGGATTCATTTACCGATTCTACTTCACCATCGGCGGCCATCGGAATCATAGAATAGGCTAAGACCGAAAGACCTTGAGCCTGTGCGGCTAAGGCATATTCGGAAAAGCCCGGTGCCGGTACCAATACTTCCTCGATACCGGGTAGGGTCATGAGGGCATACAATAATTCGGCCGCTCCATTCCCCACCAGAATGTTCTCATCAGGTACATCCATAACCTGACTTACTGTCCGGCGAAATTCTGTGTATTCCGGATCCGGATAGTGAATGATTTCATTTAAGTGAGCCGTCAAAGCGGCTTGCCCTTTGGGGCTCATGCCTAAAGGATTAATATTAGCGCTAAAATCAGTAATATCCTGTGGTGCTACGTTATGAGCAGCCGCCACTTTATAGATGTTACCACCGTGGGTATTTTTCATGGCTGAGCACCTCCTAACGCTTCATAAAGGTGATACCTTCGTTGGTTGTTTCGACGGTATCTAAATATAATAAATCCGGTAATTCCTGATGGACAGCGGCGCGACAATCAGCCAGCGGTGCCCCGTCGGTGGGGAATAAAAGTCCCATAATTGTGCCGCTATGGGCAATAATCGTGCCTACACTGTTAAAATGATTACCGATTTCATGCAACGCATACAATAATGGTTTATGTAAAATACGCTGATTAGCAAACGCACTTAAGGTGGCGGCCTGGCCGATTAAAGATACATTATGGGTGGCAATCCCTTCTTTAAAAAGAGCCAATGATTCTTTGATGTACGGTTCTTTTTCGGCAATCAGGTCATGAAGCCCGTGCTGCGCATTGAAACTGACTGTATCAATTTCGCCGCCTTCGTCAAAAATCATGATTTTCATAGGCGGACACTTGCCAAGGGGCTCGGTTATTTTTCCCTTGATATAGTCAAACTGAACTACCCCGGGATAAAAAGAAGCATCACTGGGCTCGATGCTTAAAGAAATCTCTTTTAGTTCTTCCAAGGTTAGCGCTCGTCCGTAAGCCAAAGCCGTAGCCATGGCGGCTACGCTAATATCGGCACTGCTGGATGCCATACCCTTTCCCTGGGCAATATCGGAACGCACATAAACAGGACTACGCCAAGCGCGCTGTACAGCCGGGCTATTTGGCAGCGTGCCTTCAGCTACCAAAGAATTGATAACTTTTTGGGCCGCTAAAGCTGCTTTCGGTTGCAGCGAACAATAATAAGGTCTAAGCGGTTGCTTTACACCGCTTAACGCATAGGAATAGCGATTAATAGGACAGGTAACCAAAAACGGTTGACCATCAATGGACCCTTGCAAAAACTCACCGCATGTCCCTGGTGCTCGTACATAATATGACACCTGTCGTTCCTCCATACTAATATACACAAAATAACACAAATCAATGTAAATACATTGTAAAAGTTTTGTTTGAGACCTTGTTACAATGCAAAGAATTCTTTGATACCGGATATATTACTTATAAATGACAACTATAAAGTAATACCAACAGCCACAGCGGCCAATACCAATATTAATTCCGATGACTCAATGACAAAACCGTACGTATCGCCGGTTACGCCACCAAGGTGTTTTGAAATATAAGAATTTAAAACTAAATTGATTAAGATTCCTAAACCGAGGAAGATGGCGTAGAGCCAATGGAAATATATAGCCGGTAATAAGGTAATAAGCGTTGTCCAAAGAAGGGTTTGTTTTGGTGAATATACGGCAAAAGCCTTCCCCATCCCTTCGGGACGAGCATAGTGAAAGAGTCGAATACTTAGCACTAAGGAATAGCGACTGATAATCGGCATAAAGAATAATAATTGTAAAAGTATGGTTGGATTGACATGGGCAATTAATTGCCATTTCAATAAGGTAAGAAAAACAAAGCCAACGACCCCATTTGAGCCGACACGACTGTCTTTCATAATTTCCAACTTACGTTCACGATCGCGGCCTGAAAAAAGGCCGTCACAGGTGTCCATGAACCCGTCCGCATGTAAGCCGCCGGTAAAAAGGAACTCGAACACAACCAATAATAAAGCTAATAATGTAATCGGTATATATGGTACCAACAGCCAATAAATAAGAGCCATGAAGGCACCGATAACAAGGCCTACCAGCGGAAAAGTTACGACGCTTTTACCAAAGTCGTGAATATCCCATTCCGTCTGATTGACCAATTTTAAACGTGTTAAAAACTGTAAGCCAATAAAAAATGACTTCATAATATCACCAAAATCCTAGTTAATACGGCACTGATAACAACGCCTAGTAAAGAACAAACATACATCATGCCAATCGCTTTTTGAATATGAACACCTCGCATTTTCATGTCCGGGTCCCCCATATAGGCACGGAATGTCATGGTGTCGCCGTATTTATTATAACCACCGAGACGAATATGAAGTGCCCCGGCTACCGGCGCTTCCGCATAGCCCCCATTTGGACTCGGATGCTTCTTGGCATCACGTAAACCGATGCGCCACGCGTTACGCCAATCATGACGTAAAATAAAGGCAGTTAACGTATATAAGAGAAAAGTTATACGAGCAGGCAGCCAATTTAAAACATCGTCAAAACGTGCCGCTATACGGCCGAAGTACATATATTTATCATTCTTATACCCCAACATAGAGTCCATCGTGTTGGCTGTTCGATAAAATAAGGCACCTAAAGGGCCGAAAACAGCAAAGAACAATAAAGGCGAAATAATGCCATCCACCGTATTTTCCGCCACCGTTTCAATAGTAGCACGAGTAATTTCACTTTCATCAAGCTCGGTTGTATCACGCCCTACAATCCAGCCTACCTTGCGACGGGCCTCCTGCAGATCCCCTTTGCGCAATAGTTGAGCCAATTCAAGCCCTGCTTCCGCCAATGAGCGCGGACTAATCGTAATATAAACGATTATGGCCTCCATGGCATAGCCAACCCACGGATTGATTGTGCCGGCAATTAAAATCAGCAGAAAGCCTATAACAGTAACGGTCAATAATGTTAAAAGTACAGTTAAACCGCCGTATAACAACTTTTTGCCGTTACTGTCACGCTCGCCGTAGAGAAATTTTTCATAGAAAGAAATAACATCACCAATGAGAACCACCGGATGGAATCGGCTTCTTGGGTCGCCCACAATACAATCCAGTAAAAAGGCCCACAAAGGAATGAAATAATATGCATTATGTAGAAACCAGTCCATTATGCCTGTTCCTCTAATAATTTGTCGATAATATCCATATCAAGATGTTTTTCCACAATATCAGCTAAGCGATTATAAGCCGCATCTTTATGTTCAAAGTAATGGAACACTTCGGCCAGCGGTTCGAGCCCTTTACGCTTCCGTAAGGCGTTCAAGATTTGACGACGTAAGCTGTCATTATCCAAAATGCCGTGAATGTAGGTCCCCATAACAAGACCTGATTCATTGACGAAACCATCCATCACAGCTACCGGTTTTTCGCTGCGAGACGTTATGGCAAAACAATCAGCCACAGTACCCACACCCGTGGGTGTCCCCCATATGAATTTCATAGCCGCGTAAATTTTTCACCGCTATAATCGATGCCCAGGAATGGCAATTTAGTAGTGTTAAACGAAACTTGATGGGTCATCTTCGTGCCCGTCATAGTTGTTTCCGTCGGTTAATAAACCAAGGCCGTTAAGTTCCGGAATATCTCCTTCCACACCGTCCGGATCATGGAGTTTTTCGCCGAGCATTTGATAGCCGCCGCACACACCGAATACAGGTACGCCCTTTTTGGCAAGAGCTTTAATATCTTCGGCATAGCCTCGATCTTCGAGATATTTTAAATCGGCCATGGTGTTTTTGGAACCCGGTAAAATGACCATATCCGGTTCGCCGATAGCGTCACCGGGTTTTACAAAGCGTACTGCTACATCCGGCTCATAAGCTAACGCATCAAAATCGGTAAAATTGGAAATTTTTAGGTGTTTGCATAACCGCAATGGTAATTTCACGGTTAATGGTGGTGTGTTTGCTTTCAAGGGCTACGGAGTCCTCTTCGTCAATATCCAAATTGTCAATGGCCGGAATTACCCCCACTACCTTGCGACCCGTACGTTCTTCGATAAAATCAAGAGCCGGTTTTAATAAATTAATGTCACCGCGGAACTTGTTAATTACAATGCCCTTTACCAAATCCCGTTCTTCCGGTTCCAATAGTTCTAAAGTTCCCACGATGGACGCAATAGCACCACCACGGTCAATATCGGCTATGAGCATAACCGGACAATTTGTCATTTTAGCTACGCGCATGTTTACGATATCGTTAGCCTTTAAATTAACTTCCGCAGGGCTGCCGGCACCTTCGATGACAATCATGTCAAAATTTTTATCTAAAAAGTCCAAACTTTCTTTTACTTTATCGAGAGCTGTTAAGGAGTAATGGGTGTGGTATTCTTTGGCACTGTATACACCAACCGGTTTCCCCATGAGAACCACTTGGGAGGACTGGTTGCCTGTAGGTTTTAACAATACGGGATTCATCTGTACTATCGGGTCAATGCCGGCGGCTTCCGCCTGTGCCACTTGAGCCCGGCCGATTTCATCGCCCCAGCGTGTTACATAGGAATTTAAAGCCATATTCTGGGCTTTGAACGGTACTGTTTTTAAGCCGCGACGATAAAAATACGGCAAAGCGCCGTCGTTAAAATACTTTTACCTACATTTGAGCTGGTTCCTTGGAACATGAGTTTTTTTGCCATTATATATGAACCTCCTTAGCCTTTAGCTCTGTGGTAATGCCACTGATTGTTAAATATACTTCATCGGCCGCTTGGGCCACAGTTTGATTTAATAAGCCTGCAATATCACGGAAGAATCGAGCCATTCTGTTTTCCGGAACAATTCCGAGACCCAATTCATTCGTTACAAAAACTACTGTTTTATCGGCTTTATGCGTTGCATCTATGAGTTCTTTGAACTCAGCTACTAATGAATCTGCCAACTCATTGCACTCAGCTTGATTTTGAGGCTCTTTTTTTAGCATAGCATTAGTGGCATACATAGTCAAACAATCAATAAGAATAACGTCGCAGCTGTCTAAAATCTTTGACCATGAAGCGGTTATGTCATAAGGAATCTCAAAATTATGCCATATATTACCGCGCCGTGCTTTATGTTTTCTGACGCGATCTTCCATTTCATCGTCAAAAATCTGACCCGTTGCAACGTAGCCTTTTTGACCGGGCAAGGATAAAACGAGTCGCTCCGCAAATTCACTTTTACCGCTGCGTGCCCCGCCGGTGCACAATATAATTCGACTCTCTACTATCGACATGAGAAATATCCTCTCCCTTACATTTAAATTTAAAGGATTTTGTATATCATAAACCCTTGAAATTATTTCTAGAATAAGTATACAATAAATCAAAGACTGATAAGGAGTGTATACCTATGGAAATGAAAAACTTGTTTGTAAAATTAATGGCCACTTTATGGGAAAATACATATCGTGCCGTGGTTACCGATCAAAATGATCAGTACGTAGCAACGGCTCGCGTTATCGTTAATATTCCCTTAAGTCGTGAAGTACTGCCGGATAACGCCCCCGAAGTGGACCCACAGTTATTGGTACTTGTTGAAGACGGCGCTCTCGATCCCAATAATCTCATCGAATTCGAAACTATTTTAGCGGCGAAAGTTCGTGAAAAATTTAATTATGAAATCATGACGGTCTTCTTCTACTATCCAAGTCCCGAAGATGTGCTCAATAAAGGCACCATAGACCAGCAATAGTCAGTTATTACTAAATCGCTTAGTTTAAAACTATCTATATAACAAAAGAAAAAGCTATGTTACGCGAATAATTCGGTAACATAGCTTTTTTATATTGGTGACCGTATTCACGTGTCAAATTTTATGAAGTTACTGCCACCAACTTATAGTTCAAATTCGGCACGTGCTAACATATAGCAGCAATCGGACAAACGATTTAAATAGCGAATATCCACATCGTGAACGGTTTCACCGGACTCGGCAAGACGCCATAAAGCGCGTTCGGCACGACGAGTTACCGTACGGCATTGATGCAATAAGGCGGAACTTTTTTTGTCGCCCGGTACGATAAATTTAGTGAGCGGTTCCATTTTAGCATCATAGCTGTCAATAATCTTTTCTAAATTTTCAATATGAGCATCCGTGATATTCGGTTCTTGGCCGAGACTGGCCACATCCGCCATAAGCTGCCACAATTCCTTTTCAATATCATAGATAACCTGCTGAATATCTTCATGTTCAGAAAAAGCACGCGCAACACCTAATACAGATTGAAGTTCATCAACCGTACCATACGCTTCTACGCGAAGGGATGCTTTGGAAAGACGCTCACCCGTGTAAAGAGATGTAGAACCTTTATCGCCAGTCTTAGTATATACTTTACCACTCATACTAATCACCTCATTTGTAAAAAGAAAGATATATTACGCTTTGAATTCAGGGAACCAAAGGGCAACTTCACGTTCTGCCGTTGCTACCGCATCCGATGCGTGAACAACATTTTCATTAATAGCCAAACCGTAATCGCCGCGAATAGTACCGGCATTAGCTTTTAACGGATCTGTGGCGCCATTTAACTGGCGAACGGCAGCAACTGCATTATCACCGCTAAGTACCATAGCCAAAACCGGGCCGGACGTAATAAAATCAATCAATTCTTGGAAGAACGGCTTATCTTTATGTTCGTCGTAATGGGCAGCGGCTAACTCACGCGGTACTTGCAATAATTTTAAAGCGCTGATTGTCAAACCTTTGCGCTCATAACGAGCCAAGATTTCACCGCAAATTTTCTTTTTCACTCCGTCCGGTTTTACGAGTACTAACGTGTGTTCCATAAGACTGCCTCCTAACGCATACGACTTGCTAATTCTTTTAATTTTTCAATACGAGATGCTGTACTTGGATGTGTGCTGAAAAGTGAGCTTGCTAAATCTTTCACACTTCCCAACGGGTTAATGATGAACATGTGAGCTGTTGGCCCAAGCTGAGCTTCGCCGCCCGGCAACATGCCATGTTTAGCGTAATAATCGATTTTAGCTAAGGCCGAAGCTAAAGCTAATGGTTTGCCGCTCATTTCGGCGCCCCCTTCATCGGCGAGGTATTCACGGGAACGTGAAATCGCCATCTGAATTAAGGCAGCCGCAATCGGTGCCAAAATAATGGTAGCCAACATTGCGATTGGATTGCCTCTTTCACGGTCATCACTGCTACCGAAGATAGCAAACATTTGCATCATATTGGCAATCATTGTAATTACACCGGCCAGACTGGCAGCCACAGTACTGATTAAGGTATCGCGATGTTTAACGTGAGTTAATTCGTGACCCAGTACACCTTCGATTTCATCATCCGTCAAGAGATTCATAATCCCTGTCGTAACTGCTACCGCTGCATGCTCAGGATTACGACCTGTGGCAAATGCATTCGGCACATCGGAGTTGATGATATACACCTTTGGCATCGGCAAATTACCGCGTTTGGCCAAACCGGCTACCATATTGTATAATTCCGGATTGTCCGTGCCCGAAACTTGCTGTGCATTGTACATTTTAAGTACAATCTTATCGCTATTCCAATAGCTGAAGAAGTTCATAGCCATGGAGATAAGGAACATTGTCATGAGACCGGCCCGTCCGGCGACCAACTGTCCGATCACCATCAATAACCCCGTCATCAATGCCAGTAAAACAGCAGTCTTAACATTATTCATATTTGTTTTGCCTCTTTCTTAAGATAAATGTGTAGCTTGCTACTCAGTAAGCTACGTCCTGATGAATAGACTTGTTTCCTGATTTTAGTAACATTCTATTCACAGTATAATTATATAGTAATTGCTTTCATTTGGCAATTTTATAAACATTTATCATATGTATCGAGCCCCTACCGTATCGGCTTTCAGCACATAAGTACGGCATGGAATATTATTGTTATTAAACACATCACCCATACGCGTGGCTACGGTTTGTGCTGTTGAGCGCGGGCAATAGGCAATTAAGGTAGAGCCGGAGCCGCTGATAGTGGCGCCATAGGCACCTGCTTTGCGAGAGGCCTCAAACACGTCCTCACAATGAGGAATGAGCGTTTTGCGGTATGGCACATGAAGATAATCTTCCAAAGCGATGCGCAAGTAATCCAGTTTATGTTGCAATAAGGCCGTAACAAATAAAGTGGCATGACTTACATTAGCCACCGCTTCTTTATGAGCAATAGTCTTTGGCAAAACGCTCCGGGCATATTCCGTTGAAACAGACACTTCCGGTACCACTACGGCGAAAAGTAACTCTTCCGGTAAGGCCACGGTTGTATATAAAAGTTCTTTCGGATCATTGACGGCACACACAAGATTACCCAATAAAGCAGGCGCCACATTATCCGGATGTCCTTCGATGTCGTTGGCTAAGACTAAGAGTTCATGCGTTGTAAGTGGTTTGTCCAACAAGCGATTCGCCAAGAGTAAACCCGCTACGATGGCCGTGGAGCTGCTACCGAGCCCACGGGACGGTGGAATTACCGTTTCACTGTGAACGTTACCATATATAGGTTCGGAGCTTGCTTGTTGAAATACAGCTTGCATGGCCTGCCCCACTAAATTATAAGTTTGATCTTCTTTGGCCAACGTATCGGCATCAAAGCCGGAAAAGGTATATGTGTTGGCGCTGGCCGTTTTATCGGGCGTGAAGGTAAATGTATTATAAAGCTCCAAGGCGAGCCCCAGAGAGTCAAATCCGGGGCCGCAATTGGCACTGGTAGCCGGTACTTTAACTGTAATTGTATCCATCTGCATTGCCTCCTAATCAGTCATAATAGGAATAACGCTGCCGATTTCACGAACGACGCGAAGATTATTGAACGCATCGATTACATTTGAAATATACGAACGAGGGCAGGACGATGTAACAATAGCCAACGTAGAGGTCGTTTCACTTTCATTACGCTGCGTTACGGCTTGTACGGAAATACGCTGCTCCGCCAGTTTTGATGCTACTTTTGCCAAAACACCGGTGGAGTTGTCTACTAAGATGCGAATGTAGTAGGACGATTCAATCTTACCGGACGCATATAGATTCTTTTCGGAGAAATAGAATGGTTTTAACTGACCAAGGTGGTTAGTTTGGATATTTTTGGCAATTTCCATGATGTCACTTACGACGGAGCTGCCCGTTGGCAAGCTGCCGGCGCCGCGGCCATAGAACATGGCGTCATCGATGCCGTTGCCCTTAACATATAATGCATTATAGGAACCGCGTACCGACGCGAGCGGATGATTGCTGGAAATAAAGGACGGATGCACATTAAGCGACAAACCTTTTTTCGTTTCTTTGGCAATACCCAACAATTTAATGGTGTAACCGAATTCTTTACCAAAGGCAATATCCGTAGCGTCGATTTTAGTAATCCCTTCTACGGATACGTCTTCAAAGAATATACGACGGTTAAAGGCAATAGATGATAAAATAGCCAATTTACGAGCCGCGTCGAGCCCTTCCACGTCGGCTGTCGGATCTGCTTCGGCGTAGCCTAAAGCCTGTGCTTCCGCCAATACTTCGGCATAGCCGGCGCCTTTTTCAGTCATGTTGGACAAAATAAAGTTAGTTGTACCGTTCAAAATACCAACGATTTCCGTAATTTTATTCCCCCTAAGGATTCATAGAGGGTGCGGATAATCGGAATACCGCCTAATACGCTGGCTTCGTAACGCAAATCAACGCCGTTTTTACCGGCTAAATCCAATAAATAAGGACCTGCTTCAGCCAGTAAATCCTTATTGGCTGTAACTACACTTTTCTTAGCTTTTAGAGCTTTTTCAACACAATCCCGGGCGAAAGTCACACCGCCCATAACTTCCACAATAATTTGAATGGACGAATCTTCAAAAATCGAGTCTACATCATTCGTAAACTGTGTACCTTCCGGCAACGTAATGTGGCTGTATTTTTCAGCATTACGCACGAAAATTTTGCTGACTTGAATCGATACACCGGTGCGATTAGTGATTAAATCACGGTTTTTAACTAATAATTCAAATGTTCCTTGCCCTACGGTCCCAAATCCCAGTAAAGCGACCTTAACTTGTTCCATCTTCTTCTCCCTCTCTCTTATAAGAGTGCCCCGGCCTATTAAATAAGTCGGGGCTAAGCCTATTTTCTTTTTATTAGCCATATTCTTTAATGTTGAAATGAGTGATCAATCTGTTTCGATTAAGCCTGACCTAAAATTTCAACTTTTAAGATACCGCGGATACTACGGATATTATCCAAACATTCTTCTAATGTAGTGGACAAATCCTTGGTTTCAAAGGCAATCGTTACGTTAGCAATGCCTTGAAGCGGAATATCCTGGTTAATTGTCAAAATACTGCCGTTACTTTCGGCAATAGCCCGTAAGATGCTGGATAACATGCCCGGATCATTAGACATGGAAACCGTAATAGATACGATTTTACCTTGGGCAATTTCGTAAAACGGGAATACATAGTCCTTATATTTATAGTAGGCGGAACGACTTAAATCCATGCGTTCAACAGCTTCGTTAATCGTTTTAGCTTCGCCTAATTTTAAAATTTCTTTTACTTTAATCGTCTTTTTAATGGCTTCAGGAAGAATGTCTTCTTGAACCAAATAAAATTTGTCTTTCTTTAACTTAGCCAATGTTATTACCTCCATCTTTTTCCTGTTCATCAGTCATTGCCGCGCCGGCTACAAATTGACGACCGTAGAGGGTAAATACGGAATACATGCCAATGAAAAACGGCAAATACTCAGCCACTACACGCCAGCCAACTGCGAACAATTCCGACAGTCCCTAACGGCAAAAATGACTCAAACAAATAAACGAACAAACCTTCGGCTACACCTGTACCACCCGGTGTAGGGGCAAAATACAAAATAAGATTTAATAAAATCATGCGATTGAGGACTTCCACAATCGGTATATCCCCATGTAAAGGCCATCATAAGTGCCGGTGCTATCGTATATAAAGCGATAAGACTTAAACCGGACTCAATGAAAACCACTATGGACTGAAATGGTCTGGCATAGATTAAGCTAAACCCTTCATTTAACTCAGCTAATTTGGCTAACCAACTTTTAGGATGACCACTTTGTAACCGTTCGGCTACAATGTAAACAAATCGTTTCATTAAATTGGTCTGCAACAGATATAAGCCAAAAATTGTACAAAGTACCATAATAAATGATACCTGAATCAAAGCTTCGTTGCTGATGTAAGGAATTGTTATGGAGCCGTGTAAAAATATAACCGGTAACATAGCAATTAAGAACAAAATAGAAAATACGGTTCGAATCAGTACAATCGGCGCCCCTTTCATAACGGGTACACCGTAACTCTTAAGGATTAAAACCTGAGCCACCGCGCCGCCGCTGGCACCGGGTGTCAGCATGGCCATAAAATAGTTACCGAATATAACACGTAAATAGCTTTAATCGGTAATTTATAGCCGCCCATTTGTACTAACCGCTGTAAACGTAAACCGTCAAAATACATACCCACAGCCAATGCAATCAAGGCCAACAACAGGGATGTAATATTAAAGGTTTCCAGAGTTTGTAACGCGTTAAATCAATGGTGAAATAAATAGTGAGCCCTGAAATAACCAGTAGCAAAAG
>ENA-OQJN01000206-OQJN01000206.1-human-gut-metagenome-genome-assembly--contig:-NODE-206-length-28812-cov-4.286212_pt1 | contig 28812 bp, 26 predicted proteins | sample MGYA00242610_ERZ504777 | MGnify/ENA primary metagenome ERZ504777 (study PRJEB26092, sample SAMD00036350) | human gut metagenome | host: Homo sapiens | study: EMG produced TPA metagenomics assembly of... | reverse complement strand
GGTGCGGGCAGTAGGCTTCCCATCCTCATTGTAGAGCAGTTTTGCGTTCTGCTCGCTGGCAAAGAAACCCGGTGCAATGGCGTTGACACGGATACCCACCTTGCTGAAATGCACTGCCAGCCATTGCGTGAAGTTGGTAACAGCGGCTTTGGAGCCGGAGTACGCCGGAATTTTTGTCAAAGGCAGGTAGGCATTCATGCTGGAAATGTTCAGGATGTTGCAGCCTGCGTGTCCTACCATCTGGCGGGCAAACGCCTGCGTGGGCAGCAAAGTGCCGATGAAGTTCAGGTTGAACACCATCTCCACGCCGCTCTCGTCCAGATCAAAGAAGGTGACGGTGTCACTTTCCAGATCAGCCATCTCAAAATATTCCTTATCCGTGTTGGCGCGGGCGTTGTTGCCGCCGGCACCGTTCACAAGGATATCGCAGGGGCCAAGGTCTGCCAGTACATCCTCGGCCACCTGCAGACAGTTGGCCTTGTTCATCACGTTGCAGGTGTATCCCTTGGCAATGCCGCCCTCGGCCTCGATCTCATCTGCCAGCTCCTTGAGCTTATCCATGTTGCGGCCCAGCAGCGCCACCTTTGCACCCGCCCGTGCCAGCGCCTTGGCAAAAATGGAGCACAGCGTGCCGCTTGCGCCGGTGACAACGGCCACCTTGCCGGTAAGATCGGTGTTCAGTACATTCTTTTCCATAACATCCTCCTGTTACAGCTGTATTCATTGGCTAGAGTATAACAGAAACGGACAGTCTTTGCCAGAACATTCTTATTATAAAATGGGATGGTTTTACGCTTTTAGCTGGTCAACAAGCACGATATCTCCCGGATGCGGTGCAGACGCAATCGTACAAAATCGCAAAAATGACCGTTTTTACCTTGAAAATCTTCTAACTCCTTCTGCGGCAAAACCAGTATGATAAATGCATGACAAACACATACTGACTTCGGCTCCGCACGGCCTGCGGGGCAAAGCAAACGCAAAGAAGAAAAGGAGATTTTTATGGCATCTGAAAGCAAGAGTGCCCTGCGTCCCTTCGGCATGAAGGACAAGCTGGGCTATATGTTCGGTGACTTCGGCAACGACTTCACCTTCATCCTCTCGTCCCTGTTCCTGATGAAATTCTACACCGACGTGATGGGCGTTTCCGCCGGTGTGGTGGGCATCGTGATGATGGCGGCCCGCATCGTGGACGCCTTTACCGATATCACCATGGGTCAGATCGTGGACCGCTGCAAGCCCACCAAGGACGGCAAGTTCCGCCCGTGGCTCAAGCGGATGTGCGGCCCTGTGGCCATTGCCTCCTTCCTGATCTTCCAGTCCGGTCTGGCCGGGATGCCTTACGGCTTCAAGGTGGCCTGGCTGGCAGTCACCTACATCCTGTGGGGCTCCATCTTCTACACCTCCATCAACATCCCCTACGGCTCCATGGCTTCTGCCGTTTCTCCCGAGTCCAAGGACCGTGCCGAGCTGTCCACCTGGCGCACCATCGGAGCCAGTCTGGCAAGCCTTGTCATCGGCGTGGGCACCCCGATGATCGCCTACGTTACCGTGGACGGCAAGACCATGCTCTCCGGCTCCCGCATGACCATTATCGCCGGCGTGTTCTCCGTTTTGCGCCATCCTTTGCTACCTGCTGTGCTTCAAGATGGTGCAGGAGCGCGTGCAGCTGACCACCAAGAGCGAAAAGCTGGACCTCGGCAAGCTGGTCAAGAGCATTGCCACCAACCGTTCCCTGATGGGCATCATTGCCGCCGCCCTGATGCTGCTGCTCTCTCAGTTGACCATGAGCGGCATGAGCAGCTATGTGTACCCCAACTACTACGGCAGCGCTGCCGCACAGTCTCTGGCAAGTCTGGTGGGCATGGCAGGTACCCTGCTCATCTGCGCCCCCACCGCCGTCAAGCTCTCCCAGAAGTTCGGTAAAAAGGAGCTGGCTACCGCCGGTGCCATTGTGGGCGCAGTTGCCTACCTGCTGTGCTTCCTCCTGCGTCCTTCTAACCCCTTTGTCTATGTTGCCTTTGCTGCTGTGGCTACCGTCAGCATGGGCTACTTCAACACTGTGGTCTGGGCTATGATCACCGACGTTATCGACGACACCGAGGTGCGCACCGGCGTGCGTGAGGACGGCACTGTGTACTCTGTCTACTCCTTTGCCCGCAAGCTGGGTCAGGCCATCTCCTCCGGCCTCATCGGCGCTCTGTTGACCATGATTGGCTACTCCGAGGCTACTGCCTTCGACCCCGCCGTCACCGGCAAGATCTTCAATCTGTCCTGTCTTGCACCCTTTGCAGGCTTTGTGGCACTGGCACTGATCCTTGTTTTCCTCTATCCGCTGAGCAAGACCCGCGTGGAACAGAACATCGCTACGCTGGCTGCACGCCGTGAGGGCAAGGAAACTAAGCTGTTTTCCCTTCCTTGTCATTTACCTCCGTTGCGCAGAGCAGGCACTCTGCCGGAGCACAGAAATGTGCTCGGCAGGGTGCTTGTTCTCAGTGAAAAAAGGCGGTATACTGAGCCTGTATGAACCACCGCACGGGAAAGGAGCAGACCATGAACGTAGATCCCTTACAGGTGCTGGCAAAGCTTTCCGCTGTTTACAATATCCCCGCCTGCCGGGTGACCCCGCCCTTTGCCGGGCTGGAAAATTTCGATTACGGTCTGCGCAAGGCGCTGGACCCGGAGTTTGACTGGCAGGAGTTCGGCTATACCCTGCTGAAGCACACCCCGGAGCAGACGCTGCTGATCGCCGAGGGTACCTTTGAGTTGAAGTTTGCCCTGTTCCGCGTGCCGGACGAAAAGGACACCGTGTTCATGATCGGCCCGTGGACGGATGGCCCCCGCAGCGAGGATTCCCGCCGGTGGGCGCAGAAAAATCTCGGTAAAGCCGGGGACGAAGCTGTGCAGGAATACTACAACGGCGTCCACACTCTTTCCGGCGATGACTTTGCCACCGCCATCTACGCCGTGGTGTCTGTTATGCTGGGGCAGGAGGAACTGCGCACACAGGAAGTGAAGGAGTTTCTGCCCTTCATGTTCCAGCCGGATATCCGCTACTTCACCGAACCCACCTTTGAGCGGGACATCCCCGTTGCCATGATCGAGCAGCGCTATCAGATCGAAAACGAGATGCTGGAGGCTGTTACCCAGGGCGATGAGAATGCCGCGATCCTCAGCATCCACAAGTTCGGCCGCTTTTCGCTGGGTGACCGGTTCATCGGGACGCTTTACCGGGAAAAGAGCCAGTTCATTATTATGAACACCCTGCTGCGCAAGGCCATTGAGCAGAACGCGGTGCACCCCTTTTATGTGGATAAAATTTCCTCCAGCTACGCCCGCCGCATCGAGACGCTGGACACGGTGGAGGACGTGCAGACCACGCTGCAGCAAATGCTGCGGGACTACTGTGCCTACGCCCGCCGCTACTCCCTGAAAGGCTACTCCCCTACGGTGCAGAAGGTGATCAACCATATCAATCTGAATCTCTCGGAGCCGCACACCCTGAAAAGCCTTGCGGCGCTGTGCCACATCAGCCCGTCGTATCTTTCCTCCCTGTTCAAGCAGGAGACCGGCAGTACCCTGATCGACTATATCAACACCCAGCGGGTCAAACGTGCCGCACAGCAGCTGACCACCACCGACCGCTCCATCTCCGAGGTGGCGGAAGAAATGGGTATTCTGGACGTAAATTACTTTGCCAAAATTTTTAAGCGAACCTTCGGCATGACCCCCACCCGCTACCGCCGGGAAAACCGGAAAAAGTAAAAAATCTACGATTCCGGCACGAAAATGTTCTACCTCTCCCAGCGTTTCCCATGCTAGAATAGCATCAGTAAAAGAAGATACCAAACCCTGAACGATAGAAATAAAACAAGAAATAAGACAGGAGAATTCATCATGCGAGAGATCATTTCCCTGAACGAAGGCTGGACCCTGCGCTTCCCCAAGGGCGAGCGCGCCGCCGAGACCGTCACCCTGCCCCACACCTGGAACGCCGTGGACGGCATGGACGGCAACGGCAGCTACCTGCGCACCACCGGCGTATACAGCCGCACCTTTAAAAAACCCGTGCAACCGCTGACCGGCGGCCGCGTGTATGTGGAGGTGCTGGCAGCTGCGCTGGATGCCACCGTCAAGGTGAACGGCACTGTTGCCACCACCCACGAAGGCGGCTTCTCCATCTTCCGCGCCGACATCACCGACCTGTGCCGTGACGGCGACAACGAGCTGACCATCGAGGTCAGCAACGAGGACACCCCCTCCATGTACCCCGCCTCTGCGGACTTTACCTTCTACGGCGGATTGTACCGCGGCGTGAACCTGATCAGCGTGCCCAACGCACACTTTGATCTGGACTACTACGGCGGCCCCGGCATCATGGTCACCCCCAAGCCCACCGCAGACGGCGGCGCTACCTTTGAAATCAAGAGCTTCGTCACCAACCCCGACGACAGCTTTACCGTGATGTACAGCATCGAGGACCCCTACGGATGCGAAGTGGCTTCCGCTGTTCGTCCGTCTGACAATACTGCCATTTCGATTTACGTCCCGGACGCTGAGCTGTGGAGCATGGACGAGCCGAACCTCTACACCGTGGTGGCACGTCTGCAGCGCAACAACGAGGCCTTTGACGAGATCTACGCCAACGTAGGCGTGCGCAGCTACACCGTTACCCCGGACGGCGGCTTCTCCATCAACGGCGAGGCCACCCCGCTGCGCGGTGTCTCCCGCCATCAGGATAAGCTGTACAAGGGCAACGCCCTGACCGTGGAGGACCACTATCAGGACGCACAGATCATCAAGGAACTGGGTGCCAACACCATCCGTCTGGCACACTATCAGCATAGTCAGGATTTCTACGATGCCTGCGATGAGCTGGGCTTTGCCGTCTGGGCAGAGATCCCCTTCATCAGCGTATTCAAGTCTGGCAAGGACGCCCACGAGCACTGCCGCCGCGAGCTGACCGAGCTGATCGTCCAGAACTACAACCACCCCTCCATCATGTTCTGGGGCATCTCCAACGAGATCCTGATCGGCGGCATCAGTCAGGAGCTGGTGGACTGCCACCATGACCTGCAGAAGCTGTGCAAGGAGCTGGATCCCACCCGCCTGACCACCATTGCCCACGTTTCCAGCACCCCCACCACCGGTCCCATGCACCGCATTACCGATGTGGAGAGCTACAACCACTACTTTGGCTGGTACGGCGGCAAGATCGAGCAGAACGGCCCTTGGCTGGACAAGTTCCACGCCGAGAACCCGGATATCTGCCTTGGCATCTCCGAGTACGGCTGCGAGGGCATTATCAACTGGCACAGCAACACCCCCCAATGCAAGGACTACTCTGAGGAGTATCAGGCACTGTACCACGAGTACATGGCACAGGCCTTTGAGGATCGCCCGTGGATCTGGGCAAGCCACGTCTGGAATATGTTCGACTTTGGCTGCGCTGCCCGCAGCGAGGGCGGCGTGAAGGGTCGCAACAACAAGGGTCTGGTCACCATCGACCGCAAGACCCGCAAGGACAGCTTCTATGTCTATCAGGCTTACTGGGCAAAGGATCCCATGGTGCACATCGCAGGCCGCCGCCACGCACAGCGCGCCGGTGAGACCACCGAGGTGAAGGTGTACTCCAATCAGGACACCGTGACCCTGTACTGCAACGGCAAGGAGGTCGGCACCCAGACCGCACACCGCGTGTTCAAGTTCGATGTGGCGCTGGACGAGGGCTTCAATGTGCTGATGGCTGTGGCCGACACCGTGAAGGACAGCATCACGCTGGAAAAGGTGGGAACTGAGCCTGCCTGCTACACCCTGCCGGAGTTCAACGAGCGTCAGGAGGGCGTGGCCAACTGGTTCAAGCAGATGGGCAGCATGGATCTGACCGCTCCCATGGAGTTCCCCGAGGGCTATTACAGCATCAAGGACAGTCTGGAAGAGCTGGCTAAGAACGAGGAAGCTTTTGCTGTTACCGCCAAGGCCGTGAAGCTGGCCACCAACTTTGACATCAAGCCCGGCGAGGGCATGTGGGCCATGATGAAGAAGATGACCCCTGAGGTCATGGCCGGCATGATCTCCATCATGCCGGACGGCTTCATCGAGAGCCTGAACGCAAAGCTTATTAAAATCAAGAAGTAAAGCAATCTTTTTGAACCGTATGGCGGCTGTACAGCTGTTATACGGTTTTTTATGCTTTTGCGTATATCAAGAGGGCTGGCACCGTCCAGCCCTCTCTCTTTTTGCCAAAGTTTCCCTCATTTTTCTTGCAAGCAGCCGAAAGTGGCGTGCTTTCAAAACTTTTGTTGACACAGTTCGATTTCTGTGGCAGTGTATTCCAACAATTTAATATGACATAAACACTTAGTATTTCCGTTCGACGTCCAAAGGAGCCGGAGCAAGTTTTTGGCTCTCTTATCGCTACATAGCAAACCCGAACCAAGGCTATCCCGGAAGGGATGGTCAGGCTCGGGTTGTTGTGTGGCGATTTTTTATTGCCAAATCTCGCACCGCACCTTGAAAATCGAAAGACCGTCTGCATGGGATACACGGCGATGACCCCACAAGGGAGAGCCGGAAAACGCCGCCGGAAGGGGGCAGGAAATCCATGCAGGGAGAACGGCACATCCAACCTCATGTGTTCAAAATGAGCACATGAGGTTATTCTCTCTGGTTTGTATCCGTGTGGACAAATTGTCTACATGGATACTGTTCGTGTTACGTTTGACCTCGACTTGACATTTTGTCGAGTCTCACCAAATTTCTGTAATATAGTCACTCTGTGGTGGGTTACGAACACCGTAACTCACCACTTGGAAGTGGTAAATTCTCCTTTATCATCATGCATGCCGCATAAGAACGGCAAAAATTTTTCTGACAGGTTCAGTATAATCCTTAAAGTTGACTTCAGGTCAAGAGCTTTTTTGAATTTATAACAGTCGTGTCGAAAGACATCCCGTCTGAGGGCAAAGCGAAGGTTTTGCTTTTCAGGCGGGATTTTTTTGCTTTTTGGGACTGTTGTATACAATATATGGGCTAAGAGGGTGGGTGACTTGGACTACGAGTCCATAAACTTTTGCCCGAAAGTACGATACACGATTGTCACGGCAGCGGCCCAGCTCCGAAAGGGAGCGGGAGCCGCAGCCGGGCGGACCTTAAAAATTGAATATGCAGCTTCAGGTACTTCCAGATAATGATACTTCAGCCTGCCGCTGAAAAACTGACAGTTTCGTTTTACCTCCTGAACAACAGCCGTCGTGGCATCCGTCTGCGGCGGCTGTTTCTTACATAAAAAGGAGGTTGATTTTTATGTTGCCGAACAATTGGAGATATCTCAGAGGGGACATCTACTATGCAGACATGGAGCCGCATATCGGCTCGGAACAGGGCGGGAAACGCCCTGTGGTAGTTCTGCAGAACAACATTGGAAACCGTCATTCGCCTACATTGATCGTTGCAACTGTTACCACCCGGACGGAAAAGAAGAAAAACCAGCCCACCCATGTGCTGGTGGATTCCAACCCGGCCTTTGAGGAACCGTCCATGATTCTTCTGGAGCAGATCTTCACGATCGATAAATCCCGCATCGAACGCTTTATGGGCTATGCCAGCAAGGCTGAAATGCTCCGCATTGATATGGCTTTGCTGGTCAGTCTGGCTCTGAATGTTCTGAGCGGAAACCGCAGCGAATAGCGGACAACCAGTAACCCGTAAAAATGAGGTGATAGCGATGTAACCGGAGGTGAGTGAGCCATGCGAAAGAGTGCCCCCATTGAAGTGGTGGTACATTACCCCAAAACGAAAGAGGGATGGGACGAACTTGGAAAACGGGTCGCAACCGCCCACGCCAACTATGTGATCGAAAAAATCGACCGTCTGAACTGCCCCACATGGCAGAAGCTCGAATTGCTGCAGGCGGTGATCGATACTACCAAAGGAACCTACAAACCCAAAGAACACCAAAAGCCCGGCTGGCAGCCGAGCCGATAAACAAGGCCCCACGCTCAACATATGCTTTTCTGCTCTGACCAGAGACGGTCAGATTCAGAGGCAGTGTTGAGCGTGGGGCTTTTTGTGTTACATAAGTTTTTTGAAATGCGGCTGATACAACAAAACTGTTGATTGCTGGCAGCCAGTATGGTATCCTATGGCATTGCATAACACCCAAAACAGTTCCACTTTTTGCTGAAAGAGCGTATCGAAACCGTCCTGATGGAGCAGCAGAAAAAGCTTTTTAAAAAGTAAAAGCTCTTGCGTCCCGTGAAAAAAGAGGTAATATAAATACAGAGCAAGACACAGAACGCAGGGAGGGATGAAAACCATGTTTTACGAGATCATGCACCGGGAAAGCTGTGTGGCACAACTCAGCACGACAGGGGAATGCAGGGTCTGCCTCGAGGATTTCATGCCCTATGATCTGGTTCTGGTGGAATCGGATGATTTTGACGAGCGCATCAATAATGTAACGAACTTTTACTATTGGTGCGCCTCCCGGATGTTGACGTTGGATCGCACCTACGCCAAGGAAATCCTGAACAGTATCGGTGCATCTCAGAGTGTTACGGACAGGGAACGAGCACAGATTGCATTATCCTACCATTGTCTGTCCTTGCTGGATGTGTTCTGGGTGAAAGAGGAAAACGAGAAGATTCGATTCGAGGATATCAACCTTTTTGCACACTCCTTAAGCAATGCGCTTGTGGATATTGCGCTGCGGGGGCACCAAATGACGGTGACAAACGCCCATCTTCTGGCAAATGACCTGTCTACGGGCGGCTTGTACCCCAAGGCGTGGGTGCGAAAAGAGGATGGCTTCTATCTTTACAAGGATGGTGGCAGGGAAGCGGTGGAACGTGAAGTGCTGGCAAGCAAAATCTGCCGGTGCTTTGACTGCCATCAGGTACTGTATGAGCAGGGGATGTTTGAAAATGAGCCGGTTTCTATCAGCAAAATCATGACATCTCAGCGATACAGTCTTGTGACCTATGCAGCCTATGACGTCTACTGCACGAACCATGATTGGAACACGCTGGATAAGATCTTAGAGTTGGATGCTCCCGGCTACTATATGATGAACATTCTGGATTATCTGGTGGGCAATACTGACCGTCATTGGGAAAATTGGGGTCTGCTGGTAGACAACGAAACCAATCAGCCCATCCGTCTGCATGACCTGATGGACTTCAACCGGGCGTTTCAGCAGTACGACACGCCAGAAGGCGCAAACTGTCTGACCGTGGGAAAACGCCATCTGAGCCAAAAAGATGCTGCAGTGGAAGCGGTGCGGAACATCGGACTGAACCAAGTCCGTCAGGTGGAGCACACCATATTCTCCGAGCATCCGGCATGGAAAGCAACGTTTGAAGAACGACTGCGTGTTTTACGGAACGCCATGTAAGTCAGAGCGAATATCAGAATGATTCCATAACGAAAGCCCGTCTGCGCTGCCACATATCGTGGCTTGCAGACGAGCTTTTTCGTTTGGCCGGAGAAAAATTGCCATACCTCACATGCGAAGCATACGGTAGAACGCCTGCGCCTCTACAGTGGTGCGGGGGCCTGCCAAAGTTACCTGCAAGATGTATAGAGGGGTTAGACCATAACCCTCACATGACACCCTCTGAAGTAGAAAAAGGTGACCGCTTTCCTGAGCCCAGAAAACCCATTTTGACGCATTTGCGCTGCTTTGCAAAATGAGTGGGTTCTCTTTTCCATCCCAAAGTGCGCTGGGGAGAGGATAGCATTTTCGATGCACCGGCTGGCATAGGTGGAGAAGCGCGCCCGGCGGGTGGAGTCGAAGGTGTCCACGGCTTTCATCAGGCCAATGGTGCCGATGGAAATCAAATCGTCCTGCTCAGAGGGGAGAGCATAGTATTTCTTTGCGATGTGCGCCACTAAGCGCAGATTGTGGCGGATGAGCTTTTCCCGGGCGGATGGATCGCCGGCCCGCAGGGCGGCGAAGGTCCGGATCTCCTCCTGTGGGCTGAGCGGGCGAGGGAAGCTGCCCGCTTCCAGATGGAGCGCAAGCACGAGGAACTTGGATGCAAAAAATTGCAGCAGGGTCAACAGCATACGGAACACCTCCAAAACCATTCTTTTATACAATATGAACGGGGAAAGAGGGGTTCAGAATCGTTTTCTGCTTGTAGAAAATGGTGGTCTATATGACAGGGGAGCGGAGCTGCTGCCATTATAATAAGTTTCTCTGGCCGGACCGCTATGCGGACTGCGTGCCTATGGATAAGGTACTGGAACTGCTCAAGAGTGTGAAATACAGAGAAATCGCAGGCGGTGCAAAGAACTGCTGTATCCGGCACCTTTGCTGCATAAAAACGATGATGCGACTGATTTTTGAAAAGATTGCATAAAATCTTATCAAAGTATTATTCTTCTGTGAATTTTAGCACTCAGCACTTGACAGTGCTAAAAATATGTGCTATAACGAAGCCGTGCTCAGGAGAGAGGGGCATGAGGGAGCCGCAAGGCTCCCGGGAAGACTCCGCTCCTGATGCACATCTCATAAATTTTTTACCCGACCCGAACGCCGGGATTGGAGGAATGATTTATGTTTATGCCGACTATTTTCCATGAAAACCTGTTCGATGATTTCTTTGACCCGTTCTGGAACGATGGTGCGCTGGAGCGTGCGATGAACCGTGAAGAGCGTGAGACCTTCGGCAAGCGCGGTGCAAACATGATGAAGACCGATGTGAAGCAGACCAACGACGGCAGCTATGACATTGCCGTTGACCTGCCCGGCTGCAAGAAGGAAGACGTTCAGATGGAGCTGAACGACGGCTACCTGACCATTCAGGCCGTCCGCAGCCACTCCAATGACGAGAAGGATAAAGAGGGCCGCTACCTGCGCCGCGAGACCTTCTCCGGCACCTGCGCCCGCAGCTTCTATGTGGGCGACGCCGTGAAGAAGGAGGACATCCACGCAAAGTTCGAGGATGGCATCCTGCACATCACGCTGCCCGCACCTCAGCAGCAGAAGGCTCTGCCTGTGAACCCGAACCTGATCGAAATTGAATAACGGTTATGTACCGGTGTAAAATACCGGTACATAGGACTTGTCCCCGGAGAGCTGCCCAAAGGCTCTCCGGGGGCTTTTTGTGTTCCGGCATCTTTTCGGCAGGGAAAAGCATGGTGTGATCCGGATGGCATAGGGCAGGGGTCAGGCCCGGCTCCTTCATCGCCCGCGTTCCCCGCGGTATTTTCAGATGCTTCATATCAAAACCTCCATTCCATCTTTACGATCTGCATTTTCATCCCATGGTCGCCGACTTTGGCGAGAAGACGAAAGAATCCGCTGCCGCTCTTGACAAAGAGTGGTTTTGTACTATGATTGTTGTACATACAACGATGCAGATACATCTTTTTGAGATAAGACCCGGAGGCTGTCTATGGATATTACCGATGAAAAATGAGAAGACCTTCCGCCCGGACCGGGTGTTCTCTTATTTCCGGGTCGAGTGGCTCCCGCTGGCTTTCGTGACCCTGTCGGGCCTCAGCTATAACATCGGCCTGCTGGCCACCCCGTGGTTCGAGGGCCGTCTGGCCCAGTGCCTGGCGGACATCCTGAGCGGCAGCGAAACAGCGGCCCAAATGGCGCTGCTGGTTCTGGCCTATATCCTCGTCACCCTGTTGGTGCAGGCGTCGCGGTTCATCAAGCGTTTTTATGTCCGCCGCTTTGCCAACAACATCAACCGCCGGATGAAGGGCATCCTCTACGCCAATCTGGTGCGCCAGAGCCGGGCTTCGCTGGAAAAAGAGGGCGCCGGTGAGCTGATGACCAAGGCCATCTCCGATGTGGACGACTGCGTCGAGGGTATGCGCAAGTTCACCACCGAAGTCTTCGATACCGGCGTGGCGCTGGCGGGTCATGTGGTCATGCTGCTGGTGTACGACTGGCGGCTGGCTCTGCTGAGCCTGCTGTTCACGCCCTTCTCCTACGTCTGCGCGGCATGGATGAAAAAGCCGGTCCAGCGGGCCGGTGCGGCCTACAAAAAGGCGGCGGGCGCACTGAGTACCGCCACCCTCGACCGCGCCCAGAACGCCGTGACTTACCGCATCTACGGCTGCGAAGACGCCCGCGCGGAGCGGTACGAAGAGGTACTGGATACCTACGAAAAGAGGGCAGTGAAGAACAACGTGTGGCAGTCGGCCCTGCCGCCGCTCTATCTGGCGGCGTCAGAGGCAGGCGTACTGTTCATTTTGTGGTTCGGCGCAAAGAATGTCCTCGGCACCGGCTGGCGTGTGTGGGACATCGCGGCCTTTACCACCTTCCTCTCCTGCTTCACCAAGCTGGTGGTCAAATCCTCCAAGGTGGCCAAGCTCTTCAACGCGGTGCAGAAGGCCGAAGTCTCCTGGAAGCGCATCAAGCCTCTGATGAAGTCGCCGGAGCAGCTGGACGCACTGGATGTCCCGGCGGCGGAAGATGTGACCCTCAGGAACCTCTCCTTCGCCTACGGCGACACCCCCATCTTCTCGGGTCTGAGTCTGACAGCCCATCCCGGCGACATCATCGGTGTCACCGGCCCGGTGGCCTGCGGCAAATCCACCTTTGGCCGGGTCTTCCTCTGCGAGGCCCCCTATGAAGGCTCGGTGCAGTTTGGCAGAAAGGAGTTCTCTGCTCTGACTCCGCGTCAGATTTCGGCCACCGTCGGCTATCTGGGCCACGACCCGGAGCTGAGCGCCGATACGGTGCAGAACAATGTCCTCTGCGGCAGCAAGCAGGACGCAATGCCCTATCTCGCCGCTGCTGCGCTGAAAGGCGAGGTGCTGGCGATGGAGAACGGCCTCGATACCGTCATCGGCAGCAGCGGCACCCGTCTTTCCGGCGGACAGGCCCAGCGTCTGGCACTGGCCCGGACGCTGGCCCATCCGCGCCCTGTCCTCATCCTCGACGACCCGTTCTCGGCCCTCGACCGGGACACGGAGGATACGGTCTTTGCCGACCTGCAGGAATATGCCAGGGATAAGGTCGTCTTTCTCATCTCGCACCGCCTGTACCACTTCCCGCAGATGCAGAAGATCGTCTTTATGGATGGCGGAAAGACCACCGTCGGCATCCATGAGGAGCTGATGGCGTCGGTCCCGGTCTACCGTCAGCTGTACGAAAGTCAGACAGGAGGGGAACAGCATGGAGAACAGGCGTAAAAATGGTGTGTTTGAGGCCATCCGGCTGGCCGCCGTGACCCACCGCCTCCTCACAGCGGGGACCGTCCTGTGTGCGGCGGCATCGGTGGCGGCGTCTCTGGTGCCGCCGCTGCTGCTGGCCCGCATCATCGACGGGCTGACGGCCGGACTTCCGCTGACATTCCCCGCGGTGCTTCTTTATTTCGGCAGTCTGGCGCTGGAAGGGATGCTCTCCTCGGCGCAGGAGAGCCTGCTGGTGCTCTTCGGCCAGAAAATGACCCACGCCCTGCGCTCTGAAATGTCCCGGAAGCTGACCAGGCTTCCCGCCGGCACGCTGGTGGGGCAGAACCCCGGCGAGGTGGCCGCACGCTTCTCGGGCGATGTGGATACGGTGGAGGCGTTGTTCACCTCCGGCATCATCAGCATGGCGGCGGACGCCTGCCGCATCCTCTCCATCATGGCGGTCATCGCCGTGAAGAATACCGGCCTTGCGCTGATTTTGCTGCTGGTGCTGCCGCTGTTCGCCGTGTTCACCCGCCATGTGCAGACGCGGATGCTGGCAGCTCAGCTGGATAACCGCCGGGCGGCCGCCGCTGTGTCCGGCCAGGTCCCGGAAACACTGCACAATATCCGCACCATCCGGGCTCTGGGTCTGGAAGACTACATGGAGCATCGCTATGACCGGTGCATCGGCGAAAGCTATGCCGCGATGGAGCGGACGAATTTTTACGACGCGATCTATTCGCCCGTCGTGCTGGTGCTGAATGCCGCCGTGGTCGGCATCGTTATGCTCCTCTCGGCTTCCGGCAATGCGGCTGTCCTGACCTTGTTCGGGATGTCGGTCGGCACCTCGGTGGCCGTCATCAACTACATTTCCCGCATCTTTGCGCCCATCGAGAGCCTTGGCATGGAGATACAGACCATCCAGTCGGCGATGGCGGGCGTGAAGCGCATCGACGCCTTCCTTGACCAGCCGGAACGCACCATCCCCAAGGAGCGGGAGACCTCTGCCCGGGGTGATGTGGTGCTCTCTCATGTGACCTTCGGTTACGGCGAAAGCAGGTCTTGAACGATTTTTCCGTGACCGTCAAGCAGGGCGAGCAGGTGACGCTGGTGGGCCGGACGGGTGCCGGAAAGAGCACCGTCTTCAAGCTGCTGCTGGGACTTTATCACCCGGAAGCTGGGTCGGTGACCATCGGCGGCGTGGACGTGGCGGACATCACGGACGCCGAGCGCCGCACCTGCATCGGCTGTGTGGAGCAGCATTTTGCCCGTGTGCCGGGTACGGTGCTGGAACAGATCACGCTGGGCGACCCCGGCATCACCGAAGAGATGGCAAGGAACGCCGCGAAGCTTGCCGGTCTGGATGCCGCCATCCAGACCCTGCCGAACGGCTATGATACGGTGTGTGCTGACGGGATGTTCTCGCAGGGCGAGTGGCAGCTTCTGTCCATCGCCCGCGCCGCAGCGGCAGACCCTGCCGTGTTACTGCTGGACGAGATAACGGCCAACCTCGATGCTGAGACCGAGGCCCGTGTCCTTGAAGCGCTTCGCCGCGCGTCCGAAGGGCGCACGGTGCTCTCCGTCTCCCACCGCATCTATGAGAACCTCGGCGGCCGGACGGTAGAGGTCAGGACGCAAAACGCATAAGAAAAAGTGAAAAATGAAACAAGAAAAAGCCTATTACCATCTGCCCGGACTGTTCGAGTTCTACGAGCTGTACCGGGAGTTCCTGCCCCTGTTCCGGGCGCACAGAGAATACTTTTATGACTGGTGCGACATCGGCTCCATCTACGGCGCACCGGCCGACTGCGTCTGGGGCGGGGACGGGCTGGCTTCGGGGAGCATGACCCCAAAGAAGTCCTTGCCCTGACGCGGGAATACGGCATCTCGGCGCGGCTGACCTTCAGCAACTCGCTCCTCCGGGAGGAACATCTTTCGGATAAAAAGTGCAACGCCCTCTGCGCCCTGTTTGAGCAGGAAAACCCGGTGCAGAGCGGCGTCATCGTCCACTCGGAGTTGCTGCTGGACTACCTGAAAACACACTATCCGCAGCTTTATTTCGTGTCCTCCACGACCAAGGTGCTGACAGAGTTTCAGCAGCTCCGGGCGGAGACGGCCCGGGAAGAGTTCCGCTATGTGGTGCCGGACTTCCGGCTGAACAAAGCCCTTGGAGAGCTGGACAGTCTGCCGCAGGCGCAGAAAGACAAGGTGGAATTTCTCTGCAACGAGTGCTGCTGGGTCGGATGCCGGGACAGAAAGCGCTGCTATGAGAATGTCAGCCGAAAAAATCTCGGCGAAGCCTGCCCTGACCACATCTGTACCGCACCGGGCGCAGAGGAAGGCTACCGCTTCTCGAAGGCGATGGAAAATCCGGGGTTTATCGGCATCAGGGACATTCAGGATGTCTATATGCCGATGGGATTTTCCAATTTCAAGATCGAGGGCCGAGGCCTGGGCAGTGCGCTGGTACTGGAATTTCTGCTCTACTACATGACAAAACCGGAATACCAGCTGCATGTCCGGGAAGCCATCTATCTGGACAATATGCTCGACCTGTTCTGAGGAGCCGCACGACGGCTGCGACGGGCCGGATGACACCGGGCAGAACGCCAAGAGCGGCGATCGGAAAGGCGTGGGCGGATCAATAAAACAAGGGCTGCTGTACAACACGGTACATCAGCCCTTTGCAGTTATTTCCGGCTCGTCAGCTTGTTCAAAAACATCACAGCCAGCACGATGACGCCGATGACCAGCACGATGCTCACCATCCCGATGACCATGATGGGCAGAGTCGTCATCCACGAAGTAAGATGCAGCATATCAGTCCCTCCTTTAGCTCAGCAGGGTCAGCAGCAGTCCGCCGGCGATGACAGAGGCTATCTGGCCCGAGACGTTGACACTGATGGAGTACATCAGCAGGAAATTCTGGTTGTCCTCCTCGAGGCCCAGCTTGTTGACGACGCGTCCGCTCATGGGGAAGGCAGAGATGCCGGCTGCGCCGATCATGGGGTTGAGCTTTTTGCCCTCCGGGAGGAAGAGGTTCGCCAGCTTTGCGAACAGCACACCGCCGGCGGTGTCAAACACAAAGGCCACGAGGCCCAGCGCAAGGATGAGCAGAGTGTCGGGCCGCACGAACTTGTCGGCGGTCATCTGGCCGGCCACGGTCAGGCCCAGCACGATGGTGATGAGGTTTGCGAGGATGTTCTGCGCCGTTTCACTCAGGGTGTTCAGCACACCGCACTCCCGCAGCAGGTTGCCGAACATCAGAAAGCCCACCAGTGCTACGCTGGCCGGAGCCACGAGCCCGGCGATGATGGTCACGACGATGGGGAACAAGATCTTGGTCAGCTGGCTGACACTGCCCTTCTGGTAGGGCATCCGGATGCGACGCTCCTTCTGGGTGGTCAGCAGCTTGATGACCGGCGGCTGCACGATGGGGACCAGCGCCATGTAGCTGTAGGCCGCCACCATGATGGCACCAAGGTACTGGGAGTGCAGGACGTTGGCCACGAAGATGGCGGTGGGGCCGTCTGCCGCGCCGATGACGGCGATGGAAGCGGCGTCCTTCAAATCGAAGAAGAAGCCCGCGAGGAAGAGGGTGAAGAAGATGCCGAACTGCGCCGCTGCGCCGAAGAGCATCAGCCACGGCTTCTCGAGCAGCGGGCCGAAGTCGATCATCGCACCGATGCCGATGAAGAGCAGCAGGGGGAACAGCTCGTTGGACATCCCGGCCTCAAACAGAGCCGAGATGGGGCCGACGGTGTCGCCCTGCGTGATAGCGCCCGATAAGGGCAGGTTGACGAGGATGGCGCCGAAGCCCATGGGGAGAAGCAGGCTCGGCTCCATCTTTTTGCGATGGCGAGGTAGATGAGCAGGGCGCCGATGCCCCACATCACCACCATCTGCCAGGTCAGGTTCCCGAAATTGGAAAAGAGACTGGCGAATGCGTTCCAGAAATCCATGTCATTGCCTCCTTTGAAATCTGCGGCGCAATGACGAAAAAAGAGACTTCCGCCACAGCACCAATTCCTGTGACAAAAGTCTCAAGCGAACACATGACATCGGGCATTTCTGCCGTGTTGACGCTGCCATGCAGCGCTCCCATAAGGTGGAGCGCCCTTTACTCCCTTTTATCCAATTTATTAAACCAGAATATGCGAAGCCTGTCAAGAAATGTGCGGGACTTTTAGCTGAATCTTAGGGGGGGACTCTGAATATAGAGTGAAAAAAGAGGCTGAAGAGTACGAAAATGCTTTTGGCACTTTATTCTTTTACAACGGCCGCCTTCTCGATGCCATAGCGGGCAAAGAGGGGGAGGGCCTCCGGCGGGACCGTCTCGCCGCTGACCACGATGGGGACGGCAGGCGGGCAGGAGACCGCCGGTGCGGCGCAGATGCGGCCCACGGCCTCGGCGGCAGGGATCATCTCCTGCGGTGCAAGGACAGCTTCCCGGATGGTGAAGCGGCGGGGCTGTGCCTCGAGCGCCTCGGCCAATGCCGCGAAAGCGGCAGGATCGTCAGCCGTAACGGAGACATCGGCGGCAGGGGCCTCATCGCAGATGGCGTGCAGGGCCGTTTGCAGGCAGGCAAACTCTGCCGCAGAACTCTCGGCGGAGGGCATCAGCACGACGTAACGGGGGTCGGCATACTCGCACTCCACACCCCGCTCCCGCAGAGCCTGCGCCAGCTGCTGGCCGGAAAGACCCAGCACGGCGGCGTCCAGCGTCAGCTTGAGGGGCTCGCGGTGCGCCCCGGTGAGGGGGAGCGCCAGCCCGGGCCGGAGAGCCTCTAACTCCCGGCAGAGCATCCCCAGCCGCCAGCGGCAGATGTCCAGCTTCTCCCGGAAGCCGTCGGCCAGAACCGCGTTGGCGGCGTCCAGCGACTGCAAAATGAGATAAGAGGGGCTGGTGGAGCCAAAGAGGGCCAGCGCATTGCGCACCGCGGCCTCGTCGGCCTGCACGGACGAGCCAAGGTGCAGATAGGCACCGCCCGTGAGGACGGGCAGGGTCTTGTGAGCCGAGTCACAGCAGAGGTCCGCGCCCAGCTGGATGGGGTGGCGGCTGCCCTCCTTCAAAAAGTGGAGATAGGCGCCGTGGGCGTTGTCCACCAGAAGGGGCAGGCCGTGGGCGTGGCAGACCGCCGACAGCCCCGCGATGTCCTGCACGAAGCCCAAATAGTCCGGGCTGGTAAGGTAGACGCCGAAGGGCGTGCGGCCCTCGGCGGCCAGCTCGTCCAGCGCAGAGGCAAGAGCTTCCGGCTCCACAGGGCAGGTGCAGAGCGCCCCGGCGGCGTCCGGCGCGGGCCAGAGTCCACTGGATGTCGAAGTCCAGCAGAGCTGCCGCGTAGAGCAGTGCCTTGTGGGCGTTCCGCGCCGCCAGCAGGACAGGCCGATCTGCCTTTGCGGGCCGCATTTGGAGCGCAAGGTGGAGCATGGCCCGGATGCACTGGCTGCTGCCCTCGGTGCTGTAATAGGTGCGGGCAGTGCCGAAGAGCTGCATGGCGTTGGCCTCGCTCTGAGCGATGATGCCCTCGGCTTCGTACAGCTCGTCTGCGCCCGCAATTTCTGTGATGTCCAGCTCTTCACAGCCCAGCGGGCCGCGGCCCTTGTGGCCCGGCATATGCATCCGGGTGGTGCGCTGCCGGGCGTAGCGACGGACAAAATCGACGACAGGAGTGTTCATGGCTTTATTCGCAGGCTTCGCCGTCTGCGCAGGCGTTGCAGGTGCCGCCCAGCTCGATGGGAACTTCGATGCCCTGAGCTGCCAGCTCCTGGTTCTCAGCAACTTTTATCATGATGGCGCACTCGACGCGCTTCTTGAACAGCTCACAGCCGTACTCGTAGACGCCGGTGATGCTGCCGGTGGCGTGGTAGGCGTTGGCGGCACAGCCGCCGGAGCAGTAGAGCTTGGCCCAGCAGTCCTTGCACTCGGGGCGGGCGTAGGCGTTGCAGTGCTTGAACTCATCCCGCACGGCGGTGTTGGTGACGCCCTTCCAGATGTCGCCCATCAGGTACTTGGGGTCGCCGACGAACTGGTGGCAGGGGTAGAGGTCGCCCCAGGGGGTGACGGCCATGTACTCGGTGCCGGAGCCGCAGCCGGAGATGCGCTTGTAGATGCAGGGGCCGCCGGTGAGGTCGATCATGTAATGGTAGAAGGTGAAGCCGCGGCCCTCGCGGTCGCGCTTTATCATCTCCTTGGCGAGGATCTCGTACTGCTCCTTGAGGATGGGCAGGTCCTCAGCGGTGAGGGCGCTGGGGTCGGTGGGCTTGGTGACGACCGGTTCCATGCTCAGCTCCGTGAAGCCGAGGTCGGCCATGTGGAAGATGTCGTTGGTGAAGTCGGTGTTGTAGTGGGTGTAGGTGCCGCGCATGTAATAGTTCTTGTCGCCGCGCTTTTTCACGAACTCCTGGAACTTCGGCACGATGGCGTCATAGCTACCGTGGCCTGCGTAGTCCTTGCGGAAGCGGTCATGGACTTCCTTGCGGCCATCGAGGCTCAGCACGACGTTGTGGCACTCCTTGTTGCAGAAGTCGATGACATCGTCGTCGATGAGCATACCGTTGGTGGTCATGGTGAAGCGGAAGTTCTTGTTGTGGATCTTCTCCTGCTCGCGGCAGTAGGCGACGAGCTTTTTGACCATGTCGAAGTTCATCAGAGGCTCACCGCCGAAGAAATCGACCTCGAGGTTGCGGCGGGTGCCGGAGTTCTCGATGAGGAAGTCCATGGCCCGCTTGCCCACCTCGAAGCTCATCAGGGCGCGGTCGCCCTGATAGCGGCCCTGCGAGGCGAAGCAGTAGGAGCAGTTGAGGTTGCAGGTGTGGGCGACGTGGAGGCAGAGCGCCTTGACCACGGTCTGGCGGTTCTTGAAGTCGAAGGCCATGTCCTTGTAGACGTCGGGAGCCCAAAGCTTACCGGCGGCTTCCAGAGAGGCCACGTCCTCGAGGCACTGGCGCAGGTCGGCCTCGGTGACGTCGGGGCGGTCGGCATACTTTGCCAGCATGGCGGCCACGATCTCGTCGGCAGAGTGTTCTTTGTACATCGCAATGACGTCGTAAGCCACGTCGTCCACGACATGGACCGAGCCGCTGCAGCTGTCCAGCACGATGTTATATCCGTTCAGTTGATACTGATGTACCATTTCATTCTCCAATCTATAATTGCCATAAAAAAATGCCGCCCTGCAAAGGCGGCATAGGGTCTGCAATGATTACTTATTGCTGTTCTCGCACTTCTGGTTTGCGACGCCGCAGGAGGTCTTGCAGGCAGACTGGCAAGAAGTCTGGCACTCGCCGCAGCCGCCGGTCACGACGCTCTTGGTCAGGTCACGAGTAGCGATAGTCTTAATACGTTCCATAGTTGAAAACCTCTCTAAGCTCCAAAGTTTCGCATACAGCTCTCTGTATACAGTGTTATCTTTATGTATGATAACACGATGTGCGGATTCTGTCAAGATTTCGCGGGTAGGTTTTTATCCCAGCGGCTGATACTTTTTCAGGATGGTATGCAGCCCCAGCTCCCGGGCGCGGGCCAGCAGGTAGCGGTAGCGGCACAAAAGCGCCTGCCGCTCGTAGATGCGCTGCTCGATGAGGTCGGAGTCCACCTCGAGGTCGAACATCATCGCGTTCCGCCGCAGGCAGAACAGGCACTCTTTCAGCTCTTCTTCCAGCTCGGGGTGGTAGCGCTCGTGCTCGTTGTCGCGGGGGATGCGGGGCGAAAGCAGAGTCTGGGTGGTCTTGGATGGGGTTTGCAGCATAAGGCGTCCTCCTTTATTAACAAGTAGAAAATCAGGTACACCTTATTGTATGGTGCGGAACGTGCAGAAAATGCCACAAGAGAGTGCAGAAGAAATTGCTTCTGCCCGGTCAGGCGTCGGCTTCTCTGAATTGCTCGAAAGTACGTCTGAATCGCGGCCTGTAAGAAAAAAGTACAACTTTTTTCAAAAATCTGCTTGACAAGACGCGCAAAGGCGGCTATAATAGCACACGTTGACCGGCTCAATGCCGCGAAACACAACAGGATATTGGGGATTTGCATAGTGGTAGTGCGGTAGACTCTGACTCTACTTGTGGGAGTTCGATTCTCTCATCCCCAACCAGAAAGCCATCTGATTCGTTCAGATGGCTTTTTGTTTTATCTCTCGGCGCGTTTTTGGGCCGGTGCGACACAAAGCTCTGATTTTTTCTCGCCTGCCGGGGCTATACTGTTTCTTGATGCAACAGGGTATGCAACAGGGCAATACGGAAGATAGGAGCCAGGCAAATGAGCATTTGGGACGCATTCGGCAAAGGACGGTATAAGGGCTTCTCCCGGGAGGCGGGGCAGCTGCTGGATAAGGCGGTGGAGCTGGCCGGAGGGCTGGGCTGTAAAAAGGCAGACACCGGCCACCTGCTGTGGGCGATGCTGCAAGCGGACGGCGGCCCGGCGGCCCGCTTTCTGGCCGGGAAGAACATCTCGGAGCTGGAAGTGCGGCGTCAGCTGTCCGCCGGGCGGGATGGTTCGGTCACCAGGCTTGCCCGGGGCGATATGGCGGCGGACCTGCGCCGGGCGATGGACTACGCCATCATCGGGGCGCAGAACGCCCACCTGAGCCGGGCCGAGCCGGAGCATCTGCTCTGCGCCATGCTGGAAGACACCGACTGCGCCGCGGGCGTTATGCTGGCATCCATGGGTGTCCAGCTCACCGAGGCGGTGCGGGAGTGCCGCCAGCTTTCAGGGCAGTTCATCCTGCCGATCCAGCCGCGCTCGGCGTCGTCGCTGCCGCGGGGCAGCCGGGCCAGCGACAAATACTGCCGCGATTTGACCCGCCGGGCGGCGGACGGCGAGCTGGACCCGGTGTTCTGCCGGGAGAAAGAGCTGGACCGGATGGTAGAGATCTTATGCCGCCGCCAGAAGAACAACCCCTGCCTTGTGGGGGAACCGGGCGTGGGCAAGACCGCGCTGGCCGAAGGGCTTGCCCAGCGCATCGCCGACAAGCAGGTACCCCGGATGCTTCAGGGACGGCGTCTGCTGGCGCTGGACATGGCCAGCCTCGTGGCTGGTACGAAGTACCGCGGCGACTTCGAAGAGCGGTTCAAGAATCTGCTGGAAGAACTCGTCCGGGACGGCAGCGCCATCCTCTTCGTGGATGAGTTCCACACCATCGTCGGCGCCGGTGCGGCAGAGGGGCCATCGACGCAGCCAGTATCTTAAAGCCGGTGCTGGCCCGGGGCGAACTGCAGCTCATCGGCGCGACGACGAATCAGGAGTTCCGCACCCACATCCAGAAGGACGCCGCCCTCGAGCGCCGATTTGGCCGCGTCCAAATCGAAGAGCCCACGCCGAAGCAGGCCGTGGATATACTGGAAGGTCTGGCACCCCGCTACGAGCGGTATCACGGCGTCCGCCTGCCCAACGAAGCCCTGCGGGAGGCCGTGGAGCTCTCGGTGCGGTATCTGCCGGGGCGCTGTCTGCCGGATAAGGCCATCGACCTCGTGGACGAAGCCTGTGCGGCGGTGCGCATCCGGGCCGAGCGGGAAGGGGAGAAAGACCCCGTCCTCAGCCGGAAGGAAATTGCCCGGGTGGTGGCGCAGGCCAGCGGCGTCCCGGCAGAACGGGTGGGCGAAAAGGAGCGGGAGCGGCTTGCCCGCCTCGAAGAGCGCCTGAACGCCGAAGTCGTGGGCCAGAGCCGGGCTGTCGCCGCCGTGGCCGGGGCCATCCGGCGCAGCCGCACCGGGCTGGGGGAGCCGGGCCGGCCGATCGGTGCGATGCTCTTCCTCGGGCCGACCGGCGTCGGTAAGACCGCGCTGGCAAAGGCGCTGGCGGAGAGCTGGTTCGGCAGCGAGAAGGCCCTGCTCAAGTTCGATATGTCGGAGTATCAGGAGCAGCACACCGTGGCGCGTCTGCTGGGTGCGCCTCCGGGCTATCTGGGCCACGACGAGGGCGGTCAGCTCACTGAGGCCGTCCGCCGCCGCCCCTACAGCGTGGTGCTTTTTGACGAAATCGAAAAGGCGCACCCGGATATTCAGAATGTGCTCCTGCAGATGCTCGAGGACGGCCAGCTGACCGACTCCATGGGCCGCAAGGCGGATTTTCGCAACACCATCGTCCTGCTGACCTCCAACCTCGGCGCACGATTCCTCGCCGGGCAGAGCGCACCGCTGGGCTTCGGAGCGGGAAGCGAAGCCGCCTTTGAAAAGCAGTCGGAAGCCGCCGTTGCCGAGGCGAAAAAATGGTTCCGGCCGGAGCTGGTGGGCCGTCTGGATGAGCTCATCGTCTTCCGCCCGCTGGAGGAGCAGAGCCTCTGCTCCATCGCCGAAAAGCTGCTGGGCCAGCTGGAAGAGCGTGCTGCCCGCAGCGGCTATCAGTTGACCCACACGGCCCGGGTCGGCCCGGCGCTGGCGGCAAAAGCACATTCGCCCTATGGCGCGCGAGAGCTGCGCCGACAGGTAGACCGGGGCCGTGGAGCAGGCCTTCGCCGACCAGATCGCCTCCGGCAGTGTGAGCCTCGGACAGCACTGGACGGCAGACTGCACCGAGGACGGCAGGATCGTGGTGCAGGAGACGCAGACGGCGGGTGTCGGGTGAAAAACTCTTGCATCTGCTCTGGTTTTCCGCTATGATAGAGGGCAGGAACCACCAGAGGAGGAAGCCGAAATGCGCTATCTGTTTTTGCTCAACCCCACCGCAGGCAAGCGGGACTGCACTGCCGAGCTGGCCCCGGCCATCCGGGCCGCAGCCCAGCGGGCGGGTATCCCGCCGGAAAAACGGAAGGTCGTTGTGACCCAGTACGCGGGCCATGCCCGGGAGCTGGCCGCTGAGGCGGCGCACACCGCGCAGGCTGACGGTGAGCCGGTGCGCATCTGGACAGCGGGCGGCGACGGCACCTTCAACGAAGCGCTGACCGGGGCGCAGGGGTGCGGCCTCGCGGCGGTGGGGTGTCTGCCCTTTGGCAGCGGCAATGATTTTCTGCGCACCTACGGCACGCGGGAAGAGTTCAATGACCTCGACGCCCAGCTGGCGGGCAGTGAGGTGGACATTGATCTGATGCAGACCGACCTCGGCCTTTCGGCGACCATCTGCGCCGCCGGACTCGATGCACAGGTAGCTTACGGCATCCCGCAGTTCCGGCGCATCCCGTTCTGCGGCGGCGAGATGGCCTATGCGCTCTCCATCGTCAAGCAGCTCTGCGGCCACATCGGCCGGAACGTGACCTTCACCATCGACGGCGAGGAGCTGACGGTGGACTGCCTGATGTGTGCCGTCTGCAATGGCCGCACCTATGGAGGCGGTTTTTATGCGGCTCCCGAGGCTCAGCCCGACGACGGCTGGCTGGACGTCTTCATCATCCGCAGGGTGAGCCGCCTGACGATCGCCCGCCTGCTGGGGATGTACAAGAGCGGCAGGCACTTCCGGAACGGTGAGCTGACGGAACAGGCGAAGCCCTGCTTCATCTACCGCCGGGCAAAGTGCGTCTCCCTGCGTCCGGCAGACGGACGCGGCCCTATCGTGGCGACCGCCGACGGCGAGTGCGCTCCCTGCGACGCCATCACCGCCCAGCTCAAGCCGCTGGCCGGGCGCGTCCTGCTGCCTAAACCGGCCTATGAGCGGTTCATGGCCCAGAGGGCCAGCGTGTAAAATGAAAGGATGAGAAGCGCCCTGCACGCTTCTTCAGGGGCTCATCGGAGGATCAACAAAGGCGGCGGCTTTCCTTGTCAAGGGAAGCCGCCGCCTTTTCCGTTATCTTACAGCCTGTTTCAGCTGCTCCAGGTCATCCGCATCCGGGTGAGAAAGAGCCTTGTCAAAATTCTCGATCATGGCATCCAGATTGGGCAGATGGATCGGCTGTTTTTTCATGTTCTCATACCGCTGGCGTACCGACATCGGCATTTTGCCCTGACACATATAGCGGCCGAAAACAGTGTTGCTCTTGTCCAGCGAATGCTCCACCTTTTTCAAGATCTTATCAAAGTATTCTTTACTGCCGCCGAAGCCGGCAGTGCCAAAGAGAAAGATGTTTTTGCCGTGCAGCTGCTTCAAAAAGTCCGAAGTGCTTTCATCGGCATTTCCCTTGTCCGTCCAGAAGCCCACATAAAGGGTGTCCGCTTCCATGGCGGCAGGATCCGGGATGCCGAAATAATCGCAGCCTTCCTGCGGCAGGCAGTCGTGCAGCGTATCTGCCAAGATTTTTGTGTTGCCTGTTTTGCTGCTGTATACGATCGCGTAACTCATAGCTTCTCCTTTGTGAATGTCTTTTTGTTAAGTATATCGTGATTTTTTGCCGGGTGGGTTTATGCGTTTTTTGCTTCTTTTTCTCGCAAAGCATCATAAACGCAGCGAGTTCCCTGATGTGCCATCAGCCCGCCCAGACACTTCTTGTTGCAGCGGACGCAGCGGTGTATCTGTTCCGCCTGCCCGTTTTTCAGCTTGTTCACCCAATCCGGGTCTGCCAGAAGCTGGCGGCTCATGGCGGCGCACTGGATGCGTCCGCTGGCGAGCTGCTGCTCCACAAGATCCGGGTCGTTCAGACCACCGACACCACAGATTGGCAGGTCGGTGTACTGCCGCACCTCATCGCAGAATTTGAGGAAGCATCCCGGCTGACTGAAATAGGGATGATCGGCGGGCGGGATGGTGTTTTCCAAGGCGGAATGGTTTGCCAGCGTTACATGGAAGCTGGTCACACCCGCCTGCTCCAGCAGCGGCACGAACACCGGCAGTTCTTCTTCCACCACACCGGCATTGCCAAAGTGCGGGTTTTCCTGCCGGACGGCCAGCTTGTAATCAATGGGCATCCCCGGGACCGCCGCATGGACAGCCGAGACCGCTTCCGCCGCAAAACGGGCGCGGTTTTCTGCGCTGCCGCCGTATTCATCGGTGCGGTGGTTGAAGATGGCTGAACTGAAGCTGCCGCACATCCGGTCGCCATGCACCTGCACCATATCAAAGCCGGCCTGTTTTGCTAATGCTGCTGCTTTGCCGAATACGCTGATGATCTCATGGATCTTCCGCTGAGACATATTGGTAATGTACGGTGCCACTTCTGCATTCAATTTTTCCCGCAGCTGATCCGGGGTGATTTTTTTCAGCAGCAGACCGGGAATATATTTGAACAGGGCCAGCAGGTTGGAATCGCTCTGGTGCAGCTGGGCGCAGACTTTGCAATCCGCATCATGGGCGATTTTCACGACCTGCTGGTAGAATGCAAAGCCTTTGGTGTCAAATAGAGATTTTTCAAATTTGCTTTTGCCCACCGGGACATCGCCCACGATGATCATGGCACAGCCGCCCTGTGCAATGGCACGGATCTTTGCAAGGTATTCTTCATCCGACAGCCCGAATGTTGTCGGCGCAAAGATGATGCGGTTTTTCAGCTGCAACCCACCGTAATTGATCGGACTCAAGATCGTTTCGTACATCATTTACACACTTTCTTTTGTACTGCTTTTTGCAGTAATGTCAGCAGCTGCTGCCGCTCCTGCGCTGTCAGTCCGCCCAGACTCTGCGCATCCCAGTCGATAAAGACCTGATGACAGACCACAAAGGCGTTTTCACCCCTCTGGGTCAGCTTCAGGTGGTAGCTGCGCCCATTCTTTTCTTTCGTCAGAAAGCCGTCTTCGGCCAGCTTGTTCAGGCTGCGCTGGGAGTGGCCCCAATCCAGATGAAGAGCTTTGGTCAGCTCCGAAGGCGTACAATCCGGATGCTTTCCTACATAAATGACAAAATATATCAGCCCGAAGCTCAGACCCAGTTCCTGTAACCGCTGGGTCGTGTAAGCGGCAAACTCTCTGTGCAGAGTCAGAATGCAGGAAGATACCGTGGAGGGTCCCATTTCCTCAACTCCTTCTTTTTTGAACGGAAGGCATTATAGCACTGTTGCTTGACGAAGTCAAGTGTTTTGACTGCACTGTGTTTCGGAGCGAAAATATGAAGGTGGACCGGAAGTGCCCAAATAGAGAGATGATCCCCATATCGTTTAACGCACTGGTCTTATGACGGGTGCGTTTTTTGTTATCTGAAAGGCAGATGGAGCGCAGATTGTTCGTACATGACGAGGGCAAAAAGAACATACACTCGACAGGCTCATGGAAAGGACATAAAAACTTAACAAAGAAATTTGCAAAACCCCTTGATTTTTGACTCCAAGATGAGTACAATACATTTAGCACTCAAGGAAAAAGAGTGCTAAATAACCGGAAGGGCGCAGCCCCCGGGACATAAAACAGTTTATCTTTTATATTTATAATAGGAGGGCAAGAACGATGAAGATCATTCCTCTTGCAGACCGTGTTGTTATCAAGACTGTTGAGGTCGAGGAGACCACCAAGGGCGGCCTCATCCTGACCGGCAGCGCGAAAGAGAAGCCCCAGGTGGCACAGGTCGTGGCCGTTGGCCCCGGCGGTGTCGTGGACGGCAAGGAAGTCAAGATGACTGTCAAGGTGGGCGACAAGGTGCTCACCAGCAAGTACTCCGGCACCGAGGTCAAGGTGGACGGCGAAGAATGCACCATCGTGCGTCAGGCCGACATTCTGGCCATCGTGGAGTAAGCATCTTTCCCTCACACTGGATCATCAAGCATTTACGAAGGAGCGATAAAATATGGCTAAGCAGATCAAGCAGGGCGAGGAAGCCCGCAAGGCACTGTGTGCCGGTATCGACACTCTGGCAGATACTGTTAAGATCACCCTCGGCCCCAAGGGCCGCAACGTGGTGCTGAGCAAGAAGTTCGGCGCCCCCGTCATCACCAACGACGGTGTGACCATCGCAAAGGAGATCGAGCTGAAGGACGAGTTCGAGAACATGGGCGCACAGCTGGTGCGTGAGGTCGCTACCAAGACCAACGACGCCGCAGGCGACGGCACCACCACCGCGACCGTTCTGGCACAGGCTATGGTCACCGAGGGCATGAAGAATGTCACCGCCGGTGCAAACCCGATGGACATCCGCCGCGGCATGACCAAGGCTGTCGCTAAGGCCGTCGAGACCATCAAGGCACACAGCCAGAAGGTCAAGGATTCCAACGACATCGCCCGCGTCGGCACCATCTCCGCAGGCGACCCCGAGATCGGCCGTCTCATCGCCGAGGCGATGGAAAAGGTCACTTCCGACGGCGTCATCACCATCGAGGAGAACAAGACCACTGCCGAGACCTACAACGAGATCGTCGAAGGTATGCAGTTCGACCGCGGCTACCTGACCCCCTATATGGTCACCGACACCGAGAAGATGGAGGCCAATCTGGACGACGCCCTCATCCTCATCACCGACAAGAAGATCTCCAACATTCAGGAGCTGCTGCCCGTGCTGGAGCAGGTGGTCCAGGCCGGCAAGAAGCTGCTGATCATCGCTGAGGACGTGGAGGGCGACGCCCTGTCCACCCTGATCGTCAACCGTCTGCGCGGCACCCTGAACGTGGTGTGCGTCAAGGCCCCCGGCTTCGGCGACCGCCGCAAGGAGATGCTGCAGGACATCGCCATCCTCACCGGCGGCACCGTCATCTCCTCCGACGTGGGTCTGGAGCTGAAGGAGGCTCAGCTGAGCCAGCTGGGTCAGGCCCGTCAGGTGAAGGTCACCAAGGAGAACACCACCATCGTCAACGGCGCCGGTTCTTCTGAGGAAATCAAGGCCCGCGTGGGTCAGATCAAGAGCCAGATCGAGGTCACCACCTCTGACTATGACCGTGAGAAGCTGCAGGAGCG
>ENA-OQJN01000205-OQJN01000205.1-human-gut-metagenome-genome-assembly--contig:-NODE-205-length-29001-cov-2.910854_pt1 | contig 29001 bp, 32 predicted proteins | sample MGYA00242610_ERZ504777 | MGnify/ENA primary metagenome ERZ504777 (study PRJEB26092, sample SAMD00036350) | human gut metagenome | host: Homo sapiens | study: EMG produced TPA metagenomics assembly of... | reverse complement strand
CGTCACCTGCAGCGCCTCATAAATACTTTTTCCTTTGACCAGTTCTGTTGCCATACTGCTTGTAGCAAACCGCAGCTCCACATCCAAATGTTTTAAATTTTACATCCCGAATGATCTGATTCTCATCGATGTCCAGATAAATTCTCATAATATCCCCACATTTGGCATTTCCAACGGTTCCCACACCGCTTGCATTCTCAATTTCTCCTACGTTTCTTGGATTTTGGAAGTGATCCATTACTTTTTCTGTATACATATCAATACTCCTTTTTATTATGCATTCTGTTTTTTGATAAAGTCTTCATATAATGGTGACATACTTCTTAAGTTTGCCACGATCTCTTTGAGTGTATCTACGGTATAATCCAGATCTTCTCTGGTCGTCTCTTCTCCCAGTGTCATGCGCAGAGAACCATGTGCGATTTCGTGCGGCAGTCCGATCGCCAGCAATACATGCGACGGATCCAGAGACCCTGATGTGCAGGCAGAACCACTGGATGCACAGATTCCCTTCATATCCAGCATGATCAAAAGAGATTCTCCCTCGATAAACCGGAAACTGAAGTTTACATTATTCGGAAGCCGGTTCGTGCGGTCTCCGTTTAAGCGGCAGTATGGAATTTCTGTCTCAATCCGCTCGATCAGGTAATCTCTGAGTTTTCGCTCTTTTGCGGTTCTTGTTTCCATTGTCCGCATCGCACGCTCCACAGCTGCCCCCATTCCAACAATACCAGGCACGTTTTCTGTTCCGGCACGGCGCTTTCTCTCCTGTGCACCTCCGTGTACAAAGGATCGGATCTTGACTCCTTTGCGGATATATAAAAATCCGATTCCTTTCGGTCCGTTGAGCTTATGTCCGCTTGCGCTGAGCATATCAATATGACAGGCATCCACATCAATCGGTATCTGGCCAAATGCCTGTACTGCATCTGTATGGAACAAAATCTTGTGTTCCTGTGCAATCTCTCCAATTTCTCGGATCGGCTGGATCGTTCCGATCTCATTATTTGCAAACATCACAGAAATAAGGATCGTATCCGGACGAATTGCTTTTTTCAGTTCATCAAGCTTTACGACACCGTTCTCGTCCACATCTAGATATGTGATCTCAAATCCACGCTGTTTTTCCAGATACTCACATGTATGCAGGATTGCATGGTGCTCGATTTTTGTCGTGATGATATGTTTTCCTTTCTTCTCATACGCTTCGGCAGTCGCTTTCAGTGCCCAGTTGTCAGACTCGGACCCCCCTGCCGTAAAATAGATTTCGTTAGCCTGTGCGCCAAGTGCCTGCGCAATAATCTCTCTTTGTCTGCTCACCACTTCCTTATTTCCGGAAGCAAAACTATACACACTGGATGGATTGCCATAGTGCTCTGTAAAGTACGGAATCATTGCATCTACTACTTCCGGTGCAGTTTTCGTTGTTGCCGCATTGTCTAAATAAATCAGTCTGCTCATGTTCTTTCTCCTTTTGTTTATTTTCTGCAGTCTCTATTGGAAACACACGTCTGGTCGGCCTTGCTCTCCTTGAGATTCTCGCCCACTTCTACGAGTGCTTTTAAATTCATCTCATCTACGGTCTGATTGATACTGTCATTGATTCGCTGCCACACATACTTTGTCACACAGTTATCTGCTGCCTGGCAGCCGCCCTCTAAGAGAAACCCGGAACATTCTACCGGATTGAGATCTCCTTCCAGCGCACGGAGTACCTCCCCCACCGAAACTTCTTCCAGTTCCTTTGCAAGGACATATCCCCCCTGTGCTCCGCGGATGCTCTGGATGATACCTGCCTTTTTTAATTTTGACATCAGCTGCTCCAGATACCGCTCCGAAATTTCCTGTCTTTCCGCAATACTTGTGATCGATACAGGTCCTTCCCCGCCGTGCTGTGCAAGATCAATCAGTGCGCGCAGTCCGTATCTTCCTTTTGTAGATAATTTCACGCTCTCACCTTCTTGCTGATTCGCTTATTTTCCAATCCCTATTGTTTTACTAGGATTTCCTCTTGTAGAATACCATTGCCGTTTTGTTCTGTCAAGGCAAAATACCGAATATGTTATTAAAAACACTTCTTTCCAGGTGAATTTATGTCTGCCAGAAAAACAATTTTACAAGGAACCCTGATCCTGACTGCCGTGGGATTTCTGTGTCGGTTCATGGGATTTTTTTACCGTATCTTTTTAAGCCACACATTCGGAGAAGAAAATGTCGGCCTATACCAGCTTACTTTTCCGGTATTTGCTCTCTGCATCTCATTTACATCCGCAGGATTAGAGACCGCCATTTCCAGAACCGTAGCCAGAAAACAATCCCTCCATCAACCCAGGGAAGCCCTCTGAGACACTTTGTCTCGGACTTTTTATTTCATGCCTGCTCTCTGTGATCACGATGATCATCCTGCAAAAAAACGCAGCCGATCTCTCGACTGCGCTGCTCGGCGATCCACGTTGTGAAGAGATCCTGATTCTCTTATCTTACGCTTTGCCGCTTTCTTCTATTCATGGTTGTATCATGGGGTACTGCTATGGTTTAAAACAGACACAGATACCTGCCGTTTCACAGTTGATCGAGCAGACTGCCAGGATCTTATCTGTTTTCTGCCTGTACCGCTTCGCGATACGAAACGGACTTCATGCGGACATTTCCATCGCAGCTGCGGGAATTGCATTCGGAGAACTGTTTTCTACCTTTTATTCTGTCAGAGGACTTCAAAAGAGCCGATCTGATATTTTCCGCCCGGGATTTTCTTTCTCTTCTATAAGACTCCGCTTCCGGGAACTTGTCCCCTTGTCCCTGCCGCTTACTGCCAACCGGGTACTGCTTGGCCTGCTCCAGGGAATTGAAGCTGTTTCGATCCCCGGCTGTCTGAAACTTTATAATCACAGCACTTCCGAAGCATTGAGTACCTATGGCGTTCTGACTGGAATGGCACTTCCCTGTATTCTATTCCCGTCCGCCATCACCAATTCTGTTTCTATCATGCTGATGCCGACAGTTGCCGAGCTTCAGGTCAAAGACCAGGCATCCGGCATCAGAAAACTGCTGCAAAAAGTACTTGGCTCCTGTTTTCTCATGGGATTGTTCTGCTGTCTGTTTTTCCTGTTCTTCGGACAGTTGATCGGTCAATTTTTGTTTGCCAGTGATCTGGCCGGCAATTTTATCATCACACTGGCGTGGATCTGTCCTTTTCTGTATGTAAATGGTTCTCTGCTGAGTGTCCTGAACGGATTTGGCAAAACAACAACCTCTTTTACGATCAACATGGTCGGGCTTGCCATCCGCATCGGAAGTGTGTTTTTCGCAATTCCCGTTTTCGGTATCCAGGGATATTTATGGGGCTTATTGATCAGCCAGCTTGCAGTCAGCATCTGCTGCAGTGTTGTCTTAAAACATCTCATCTCTGCTTAAAGGGTTTTCAAAAATGCGCCGACCAAAACCGGATTTACATACAGTTCTAACACGATACCAACTAAAAGAGACCTCCGGAAACCAGACTTTTCTGTATATTCCACTGCATACGCGGGTAGCAGTACGCATACCACACCACGATCAGATACGCTGGAATATAACATAAAAACTGGGGGAGCATTCCTGCAATGCACAGGATGCTCCCTTTTACTCCCATCCCGAGAACTGCCATAGAAAACAGAAGTCCGGCAGAAAAGCCCGTCCAAATCAAGAACAGAATAACTGCCGCTTTTCTGAATTTTGTAAAAGCAGATCCCAGCAGTACTAAAAACGGCAAAAGACGGACCTGCAGCAAATACCAGATATACTCTCCCGTCAGAATATCTGCCGCCCGGTATTGTTTCAAAAAATATTCGCTGAAAATCCCTGCCCCCGCTGCAAACTGCTCCGCTTCCAGATTGACATATAAAATTCCCAATAAAAATCCCGGCATAAAAAGAGCCAGTAGCTGCCTCTTTACATGAAACATCTTCAATGGTTTTTCTCCTTTTCCTTTCGATATTTCATTATATGCCGGGACTTTTTATTTATTCAGTTTTTCGATACTTCGTCTCATATGCCAGAAGAGCGGCAATGGTCTTGGAATCTTCTATCTCACCGGAAAAAATCTTTTCTTTTAACTCCTCCAGTGTGTATGCCTTTAAATCTATAAACTCATCTTCATCCAGATGCTGTCTGGAGGGAATCAGATCTCTTGCTACAAAAACCTCAATTCGTTCATTGCAAAAAGCCACTGTTGTCCGCAATGTGATCAGCCATTCCAGATTCTCACTGCGAAATCCAGTCTCTTCCTCCAACTCTCTGCCTGCACATACAATTCCCGGCTCATCTGCCGCATCCAGCGCGCCTGCCGGAACCTCCAGTGTATAACGTTCCAGTGCATTTCGATATTGGCGCACCATCAGAATTTTTCCATCTTCTGTTACAGGAACAACCGCTGCAGCCCCTTTATGACTGATAAAATCCCATGTGGCCGTATGAGTGCCGTCTATCTCCATCGTATCCTGATAAAAATCTACGATTGCTCCCTTATACTTTAATTCTCTCTTCAGACGTTTGATCTTTTCGCTCATTACACAATTCTTCCTTTCATCCACGAAAAAGCGGAACTTCCTTTCCCATCTTACGATGTTTCAGAAATTCCGCTTTTCATTTCATATTCAGTTTTCTATTTTGCGTAATCCGTGACGCGTGATTCGCGGATCACATTTACCTTGATCTGACCAGGATACTCTAATTCAAATTCAATCTGATTAGCAATCTCTCTGGCCATAAGTACCATATCATCATCAGTTACCTGATCTGGAACTACCATTACTCGAATCTCTCTACCTGCCTGAATAGCAAAAGATTTGTCAACACCTTTGAACTGGTTTGCAATCTCTTCTAATTGTTTCAATCTGTTTGTATATGTCTCTAATGTCTCTCTTCTTGCACCTGGTCTTGCTGCTGAGATCGTATCTGCAGCCTGTACAACACAGGCGATCAAAGTCTGAGGCTCTACATCGCCATGATGTGCTTCGACTGCATTGATCACAGTCGCTGATTCTTTGTACTTTCTGCAAAGATCCACACCAATCTGAATGTGAGATCCTTCCACATCGTGATCGATCGATTTACCGATGTCGTGCAGAAGTCCGGCTCTTTTCGCCATACGCACATCCAGCCCGATCTCTCCTGCCAGAAGTCCTGACAACTGAGCAACCTCGATGGAATGCTTCAGCGCATTCTGTCCGTAGCTTGTTCTGAATTTCATACGTCCAAGCAGACGCAGCAATTCCGGATGGATACCCGGTACACCAACCTCGATGGCTGCTGCCTCTCCTTCTTCGCGAATCATAGAATCTACTTCTTTCTGTGCTTTTTCCACCATCTCTTCAATTCTTGCCGGATGGATACGTCCATCCACGATCAAGCGTTCAAGAGCAATACGGGCAACTTCTCTTCGGATCGGATCAAATCCGGATAACACAACTGCCTCCGGTGTATCATCAATGATAAGCTCTACACCTGTCAGAGTCTCAAGAGTTCTGATGTTTCGTCCCTCTCGTCCGATGATCCTACCTTTCATCTCATCACTTGGAAGCTGCACGACTGAAATCGTAGTCTCCGCTACATGGTCAGCTGCACATCTCTGAATCGCATTGACAACATACTCTTTTGCTTTCTTGTCTGCGTTCTCTTTTGCCTGAGACTCCAGCTCCCTGACCATCTTTGCTGTTTCATGTTTCACATCTTCTTCAACAGTTTTCAACAGATATTCTTTTGCCTGCTCGGAGGTAAGACCTGAGATTCTTTCCAGTTCCTGCACTCGTTTCTGACTGAGTTCTTCCACTTTGGCTTCACGCTGTCTTAAATGTTCCTCTTTTGCTGTAAATTTTGCTTCACGCTGCTCAATAGCTTCGGAACGTTTGTCTACTGCTTCTTCTTTTGCCAGCACACGCTTTTCATAGCGCTGCAGTTCCGACCTTCTTTCTTTCGTCTCTTTTTCAAGATCATTCTTCGTCCGGATGGACTCTTCCTTCACTTCCAAAAGAGCTTCCTTTTTTGTCGTTTCAGCAGTTTTCACGGCATCGTCAATGATTTCTCTTGCTTTCGCTTCCGCATTTCCAATCTTGGATTCCGCATTGTTCTTCAGATTGGTAATGGTCAGATAGCGAGTTACGACACCGACTATCAACGCGAGGGCCGCCGCAATAATTACACATAAAATTACCGGCACAGGAGCACCTCCTTATTTAATTTTCATTGTACATGTTTATGTATCTGCATACATAAATACAACACTTAAATTTTATACTGTTTTACCAACCCTGTCAAGCATTCTCATCATAATTTTGTATCACTTGACGGATGTCTTCATATCGGAATCCTTTTCGTGCCAGATGACCGTATAATTTTTGCATCTGCTCCGGTGTAGCCGTCCTTAGATCCACACGCTTTTTCTCGATAATCTTAAGGATTGCCTCAGTCTCATCCTGTCCGTCAAAGCACTCTTCTACGACCTGCTGCGCAATTTCCCTTGATACACCTTTCTGGCAGAGCTGATATAAAATCTCTCGTCTGCTCTTGGATGCCTTTCTGCTCTGTACAAAATTTTCCGCATACCGCGCGTCATCCAGATATCCGAAAGACTTCACATAAGAAATCGCTGCCTCCACTGCTTCCGGCGGGTACAATCCCTGACGCAGCTTCTCCCGCAGTGCCGATTCGCTGCGGTCCATATCCTCCAGAAGATGCATGGCACGAAGCTTTGCTCTTTTACAGATCACCTTCTGCAGAATCTCCTGTACAGTATCCTCCTCCAAAAGAGTCCCCTCAACAATCCGGTAATGCGACAGTTCGCCCTTGTATAACACAAAGGCGAACTCCTCATCTAAATACACTTTATATTTGATCTTGGTCAGCATCTCTACTTTTCGTGACGACCATTTTTTTATCTTCTCCCTCGATCGACAGTTCCATCTGTTCTTCTTTTGGAGTCAGCTTCAGATCTACTCTCTTTTACCTCTTCCTCTCCTTCGATCAAATGATAGTGCTGGCGTACTTTTCTGTCCAGCTCCTCCATCACCTCCGGATGACTGGTCAGATATGCTTTTGCATTTTCACGTCCCTGTCCGATCTTCTCTCCTTCATATGCATACCACGCACCACTCTTCTTGACAAGATCAATACCAACTGCCAGATCCAGAACATCTCCTTCTTTGGAGATTCCTTTTCCAAACATGATATCGAACTCTGCCTCTTTAAACGGAGGCGCAATCTTATTCTTCACGATCTTGATGCGGGTTCTGTTGCCGACCATCTCTCCGCTCTGCTTCAGCGTCTCGATCCTGCGGACATCCATACGGACAGAAGCGTAGAACTTCAATGCGCGTCCACCTGTCGTTGTCTCTGGATTTCCAAACATTACGCCTACCTTTTCACGGAGCTGGTTGATAAAGATAACCACACAGTTGGATTTGCTGATGACCGGTGTCAGCTTACGCAGTGCCTGCGACATCAGTCTCGCCTGCAGGCCGACATGGCTGTCTCCCATATCTCCTTCAATCTCCTGCTTTGGCACCAGGGCCGCAACAGAGTCAATCACAATAATATCCACTGCTCCGGAGCGCACCATCGTCTCAGCAATCTCCAGAGCCTGATCTCCGCTGTCGGGCTGTGAAATATATAATTCATCAATATCTACTCCGATCTTCTTCGCATAAACAGGATCCAGCGCATGCTCTGCATCAATAAATCCTGCAATCCCGCCTCTCTTTTGTACTTCTGCGATCATGTGGAGTGTCACTGTCGTCTTACCACTGGACTCCGGACCATAAACCTCAATCACACGTCCCTTTGGAACACCGCCAAGTCCCAGTGCCAGATCGAGACTCAGACACCCTGTAGGAACCGTCTCTACAGCAACATGACTGCCCTCTCCCAGCTTCATCACAGTACCTTTTCCAAAATCCTTCTCTAACTTTGCAATCGCCGCATCCAGCGCTTTTTTCTTTTCATCACTTGCCATACCGAATCTTCTCCTTTTTACCCGAACAGTTGTTCGCTTCTGTTTATTATACTATTATATGCTCCTTGAATTGTCAAGTAATTTTTTCCATCCTACTCCGTCCCCCTCCTTTCGTTACTGTTTTTCTACAGAAAACAGAGATGATAAAACCATAGAATATCCTCTTTTTATCCATCACAGGGGAAACTCTCTTGAACAGACCTGGAAGAACTCCTTGAACGTCTGGGTTATAACCGAGTATGATACAGCACAGGCGGCTGCATGATAAAGTTCTGTTTTCTATAACTTACAGAACTATCTTATCATGCGGCCGCCCGGGATGCAATCTATTTATTTTAATTCCTGATGAAGAATTTCTCCATTGCTCTCAATCACTTTCTGGTACCAGTAGAACGATTTTTTCTTATACCGGTTCAAAGTTCCTGTTCCATCATCATTGCGGTCAACATAAATATATCCGTACCGCTTTCTCAACTCTGCTGTAGAAGCACTTACCAGATCAATACATCCCCATGATGTATATCCCATGATTTCAACTCCGTCCTCTATTGCTTCTTCAACCTGTAACAGATGTTCTTTCAAATAGGCAATCCGGTAATCATCCTCCACTGTCAGTTTTCCATCTTTTCCTTCTACCAGTTCATCAACCGCACCAAGACCGTTTTCCACGATAAAAAGAGGCTTCTGATAACGGTCATACATCTCATTGAGTGCATATCGAAGACCTTTTGGATCGATCTGCCATCCCCATTCTGAAGCTTCCAGATATGGATTCATAACACCACCCATCAGATTTCCCCGTCCTGCTTCTCCCTGATCCGGATCTGCAGAAGCACAGATACTCATATAGTAACTGAATGAAATAAAATCTACGGTATGCTTCAAAATTTCCTCATCTTCCGGGGCAAACTGCACCTGAATCTTATGTTCTTTAAAATAGCGCTTCATATAGCCCGGATACCGACCTCTTACATGTACATCCAGGAAAAATCATTCATATGCCGTCTTTCCATCACTTCTATCATGTCATCCGGATGCGGTGTCAAAGGATAAATCGGAATATTAAGTACCATACATCCAATCTTTGCCTCCGGCATCATCTCATGAGCAATTTTAGTTGCCAGTGCACTTGCCACCAGTTCATGATGAACTGCCTGATACAGATCCTGGCGCGATAACTTTTCTTTTTCCGTATAAATCCCGCCGCTCAAAAACGGTTCATGCAAAACCGAATTAATTTCATTAAATGTCAGCCAGTATTTCACTTTCTCTTTATATCTGCCAAAAATCGTTCTGACATATTTTTCATAGAAACCGATCATTTTCCGGTTTACCCATCCATCATATTCTTTCGATAAATGCAATGGTGTCTCATAGTGAGAAATCGTAACCAACGGCTCTATTCCATATTTGTGGCATTCGTCAAATACCGCATCATAAAACGCAAGCCCTTTTTCATTTGGCTGCTCTTCATCTCCCATTGGAAAAATGCGGCTCCAGGCAATTGACAGCCGAAAAACCTTAAACCCCATCTCTGCAAACAATTTAATGTCTTCTTTATATCGGTGGTAAAAATCTATTGCCACCAGCTTCATGTTATCTTCTGTCGGAACCTCTGTTCTTGGTCCCACAATTCCTTTTGGTGTCACATCCTGGATATCTAGCCCTTTTCCATCTTCCAGATATGCACCCTCACATTGATTGGCTGCTGTTGCGCCTCCCCACAAAAAATTTTTCGGAAACATTATTCTTCCACTCTCCCTTCTTTTAATACACCATAATGATACAAGGCTCCAATTAAATTTGCATCATTGTAAAACTTACAGTTTGTTATCTCAGGTTTCGGAACATACGGTGTAATTTTACGAATCGGATGATGTTCCATTAATTCATTCATGCTTCTGTTCAAATATTCCAGCAGCAGCGGCTGTTTACTGATTCCTCCGCCAATTGCCACCACATCCAAATCCAGTATCACATTTAAATTATAAATTTGAACTGCCAGCGTATCTGTAAATTCTTTCAGTGCTTTCAATACCGCTTCTTCTCCCTTGTTTGCACGATCAAAGATCTGAATCCCATCCAATTTTTCCGGATCTTCTCCTGTATAAAAAGCTGCTTTTTGGGCAAGGGTCTCTGCGCCGTTTGCCATGCCCCAGTATCCTTTCGCTTCCTCTGATCGTTTCTGATCTGTCAATATATAACTGTATTCACCGGCTGTAAAATGCCCTCCCCTGTACAATTTGTGGTCTATGATTATCCCACCGCCCACACCAGTACCCAGCACTACAACCGCTCCGTTTCTGCAGTCCTTCAGACTACCTTTCCATTTTTCTGCAAGTGCCGCACACTTTCCGTCATTTTCAATCGTCACCGGAAGTTTATATCTTTGTTCCAGTAATTGCACGACCGGAACTTCACTAAAATATGCCAACATTCCTCCGGTCACACAGTAGCCTTTCCGGCTGTCCAACATTCCCGGCATACTGACAGCAATTCCTTCTATTTGTTTCTGATACTTTTCTACAACAACATCCAGTCTCTGCAAAAAGTCTTCCAGCGTATGATCCACATATCCCGGCGTCGGAAATTTGCCTCTTTCCAATATCTTGGCACTTTCATTCATAAGCGCATATTTTACAGCTGTACCGCCTGCATCAATCACCAGATATTTCTTCATCTTACCCTCACCCTTACTATCCAAAATTGATCGCCAGTTTTGCAAAAAAGTCTTCTAACGTCAATCTGACTTCCGCTGTTTTATAAAGCCTGATCTTTCGATAATCCTGCCCGTGAATATAGGTCATGTCATCAGCCACTCTCGGTGCCGGTATCATCTCATAGCTTACTTTTTCCAGTTCCTCCATAAGAACTGCCACAGTCGCCTGATCTCCCAGCCCCCATACTTCTCCATGAGGCCATGCCATATTGTAAACTGCCGCCTTATGATTAAATTCTTCTAACTGCTCAAACAAATATTTGCCTACTTTTCCACATGGATGCACTTTCAACTGCAATTCTGCCAGTGAAACACCAAACTGTTTATATACATCCATTGGAATTTGCCATAGTTCCGCTTTTGAAAGCAAAAATTACATTTGCCGCATGAATATCCATCATCAGATTAAATTCAAATCCTCCATTCGGATAGGCGGCTCCTCCGATCCAGATAATCGTAATCCTTTCTGCAATTTCCGGACAGATCAGCAAAGCAGATGCCACATCCGTAACAGCTCCCTGACAAGCAATATACAATGGTCTTTCATCCACTTTCAAAGCTTCTTCGATAATAAATCTGGCGCCCTCTGATTCTACCGGAGTCTGCTCGTCTTCCATTCCCTTTGAAGCGCCCAGAGCTACCGGATATTCTCCTTCTATCCCCATCAGCTCCATCATCCTGATTACTTCATCATAGCTTGCTTTTGCAGTATTCTCCTCTCCGTATTCCTGGGGATTTTTACAAAAATGTCCCGCTACGATTCCCCGCACATCAAACTTGGGAGTCATCAGATGGTGTGCAAGCGCAAACTGATCATCCGCCTCATTTTTACAATCCGTATGAACAATCACTCTTATTTTTTATTTTCCGGTACTTGATATGCATACTTCCACATACTCTTCTCCTCCTTATCTTTTCCGCTTTCAAAACAGATTTTCTATCCTTTATTCTGCAGTTTGTTCTGCCAGTTTTTTTCTCCGCTCTTTCAATTCACGTTCCATCTGGTCGTACTGTTTATCCAGATCATAGAAATACATCACAACAATACTTACGATATTTGCAATAATCGGAAGAATAACAAATGCAAATAAAATTGCCATATTCGCTTTTGATGACTGCACTGCCACCGTTCCGTCATAAGCTCCCCATGCAAGCAAACCTGCTACAATCGCACTCGCACATGCACTGGAAACTTTATTGGAAAATCCATTGACTGCCATCTGTGTTCCTGCAAGATTCCTTCCGCTCTGCCATTCTCCATAATCTGCCACATCTGCCAGCATAGAAAAATACATGTTGGAACGAAATCCCATTCCGAATCCCATCAGTCCCACTCCCAGGAATACAATCGCCACATTGCTGCCGCCTATCCAGATGATCAAAGACCCCAAAATCTGAATCAAAGTTCCCACAATCGAAATATTTCTTTTACTGTATTTTGCATTGAGACGTGCTGCAATCAACATTGAAAAAATCGGAACAATCGTTGTGATCGTCACTGCCACAGAAGTCATCATCTCATTTCTCACAATATACTTGAAGTAATATGCAATCGCTGCAAACATGCCAAGATATCCCAAAAATAAAAAGAACGTATAGGTAATCATTAACATATATGGTTTGTTTTTTATCAGGTATCCAATATCTTTGATAATACTTGTTTTTTGATTTGTTCTTGGCGGCAAATTGATTTCACGAATACTTGCCACACAGATCAGCATGATCAAAAACACCATGATTCCAAACACAATATTTGTATTTCTATATCCCAGCGCCTGATTTCCATGTCCCAGTTTTTCAATCAGCCACAATGCCATAGATGCAGATGTCAAAGATCCAAGATTCGAGAAAATTGTTCTTGTAGTGGCAATTTTAGTACGTTCCGTGGCATCTGCACTCAAAGTCGGCAAAATGGACCCCATCGGAATATTTACCAGCGTATATCCAAAAGAAAAAATAATATATGTAATATACGCCCATGCCAGTTTTCCACCTGTTGAAAAATCAGGTGTCGTAAATACCAGTACCATTCCAACCGCAAGTACCGGAGCCCCTGCCAGCATCCAAGGTCGGTTTCGTCCCATTTTAGTGTTGGTCCGATCAACCAGCGCCCCAACCATATAATCTGTAAATGCATCAATAAACTTTGTGATCAAAAACATAAACGCAGCACTTGCCGCCGGTATTCCTGCCACATCGGTATAAAAATAAGCAGATATGTGTTTACCATTAAATACGCCAGATTACAGGCATAGTCTGAAATACCAAACCCAATCCTCTGACGCCAGATAAATTTTACTGTTTGTTCCTGTTTCTTTCATCATCACTATATTTCAATCCTTTCCTCTGTACTTTCCTAGATGACCGGCCGGTTCATTTGATGATGATATCATATCTGCTTTTTCCTTTTTTCTATATCAAATTTCTGCTTTATTTATTATATTTCGATCATTTTTATAAATTTTCTTCTCTCGAAACAAATTCCGGACTTTTATAGTAATCCCTGTACTGCTTCGGCGTCATATTCTTATACACCTTAAATACCTTTCCAAAGTGGCTCTGAGAGGAAAAGCACAGATACTCGCTGATCTCTGTTAAAGATGCTTCTGAATATTTCAATAGATTTTCAGCTCTTTCAATCCGCATATGCATACTATATTCCTGAATACTCTCCCCTGTTTCTTTTTTAAATATTCTGGATAAGTGGCTTTCACTGATCCCCAATGCCTTCGCAATATCCGATATATAAATCTTCTGGTGATAGTATTTCCGTATATATTCCTTACACTGCTCCGTATATCTGGAGTTTGCTCTTTTCGCTCTTTCTTCTACAACCAGTTTTGCAAAATCATACAAACTCCTTTTCCTATATTCAAAAATTTCTGTCATTCTTTTGCACTGGTCTATCTTATTGATATAAAGATCACTGAGCTTATACGCTTTGGCAGGAGCTGCCCCACCTTCGATTGCTGCTCTTGTTGCCAACGTAATCGAACAAATCCCCAGATTTCTTTCGTTTCGAATCTCATTTTCCGAGAGCTTTCCCGCAGTACTTGCCAATAATTCTACTGCCCCTACTACCTCCTCCAGATTTCCCTCACGAATATAATCCATTGTTTTACTTCTTCCTGATAAGTATGATGATATATATCCTCTGTATCTATTCTTACATCCGCTTCAAGTCCAATCTCCTGTTTCTCGATCAGACCATTCGCATCCAAAATTTCTTCATCTTCGTATTTCTCCTCAATTTTTATATAAGATAAAAGCTCCAATAAAGCTAACAGATTCTGCAGTTTTAGTTTGGGCGGACACTGTTCATTTTCTATCTGATAAGCTTTACAGTATCGGTGTATCTCTACATAAGACATATCCTCAATACAGATTGGTCCCAGCAGAAGCATCTTCGTCATTTTTTCTCTCATCCCACAAAAAATCACTTTATTCTCATCCTGATAAATCACCGGTGTTTTCTGGTTCATGATTCGATTTTTCAGAAGTTCGCGAAGTTCTTCTGATAATATCAGTGGATTGCTTTGCTCTGCTAATACCCATACAACTGATTCATCCGTTTCACAATCCCATCCTAAAAATTTTTATATTTGTCATAATGCTGATCTTCGTATATAATACTCCATTTTCTTATCCTCTCAATCTAAAAAGCCATTTCGTTTCCGAAATGGCTTACAAGAATCTTCACATTTAAATCCTCAGAAATTTATTTTGACTCTTTCATAGATTTCACGCGATCCTGGATCGTCTTATTGAAATTCTCAATCTTACGCTCATAAGACGTATTCATATATTTTGACTGCAGCATAAAATCTGCTGTAGAAAGGTTGTTCGCGATCGGAATATCATAAACAACCGCGATTCGAAGCAGTGCTTTTACATCTGGATCGTGAGGCTGTGCTTCCAGAGGATCCCATAAAAAAATCATAAAATCGATCTGTCCTTCCACGATCTTTGCTCCGATCTGCTGGTCTCCTCCGAGAGGACCGCTGCAGTATCCTTTCACAGGAAGTCCCGTACGCTCTGAGATCAGTTTTGCCGTTGTTCCTGTTCCGCACAGGAAATGTCCTTTCAAAATCTCTTTATTTCTGTCACACCAGTCTACAAGTTCTTTCTTTTTTCCATCATGAGCAACCAGCGCAATGTGCTTTGCCTTGCCGATTTCCATGGTCACAAAATTATCATTCAGCATCTTTTTTCCTCCTGTCTTTTACCTTCACTGTGCAGCTTCATCCGTCTACGCCATCTGTTCCATGGAATCAAAACGGATGGCTGCGATCAGACCGATTATCACAGTTACTATCATACTATAAATCAGAGCGATTGGAAAGACTAAATCCATACTTATAAAGATTCCTGCCAGCGCTGCGGCCATCACCCCGATTCCCAGCACGAACATCTGGAAAAAAGCTCTCACCACATCCTGTCCGGTACGTCCAAGCACATCTCCCACCACGCACTGTGCCAGCACCTTACTGTACATCCGGTTCGCCTGAAGTATCGTGTAGATCAGGATCCCCAGGATTACTTCCAGAACATTTACCTTCCACAAGATTCCGATGGGCACACAGAGTAAAACTCCATCTACAAATGCTTTCACATGCTCCATCAGTGTCGAGTACCACAGCTTTTTCACCGGACTGTCCGGAATCAGATAAAGATAGGGTGTTTTAATCTCAGTCTCCCACTTTCCAAGATATCCGCTGAAGATCAGAGTCATATACGCCAGAATTCCAAGCAGAAAAATCTGAGGAATCCCGCTTTCCTGTGCTGTCTCTCGCATCGCAAATGCCATAACGATGCCTATCCCGAGATTCAAAAGTGTCATTTTCGAGAAAATAAACGTTCTTTCTTTTCGATATTCCAAAAGCTGGCGGTAAAAGATTGCCTTTGCTCCGACTGCCTGATAACGGACTGTCATATGGCGGAATTTTTTCTTCTTCTCCTCCAGCCCCATGACCATTTCGCCGTTTTTCTTCCGCTTGATCATTTCTGCATAGGTATCTGCAAATTTTGCCGCGTCCTCATAATAATCTCCATTACACGGCATCCGGTATGCCAGGATCACAAGCAGGATCGTCGTCAGAAGGTACAGAACCATCCCTGCAGCATTGAGCAGATCCGGACTTAAAAGAATCAGATGAAATGCAGAAATCTCCCATCCGATAATTGGAATCATCCGCAGGATCGGCCAGTCAAAAAATGCAGAAACTGCTGCAAAAGATACGCCTTTTTTCCAGAAATACAGAACGATCAGTCCTGTAACCATAAGCAGAAACACCTTGATCCCACGGCCGATCCACTCTCTTGCCTTCTCCGAAATCCGTTCACTGGAATACAGGCAGACCATCAGGCTGATCTCCAGTGCCAGATTACAGATACAGATTCCCGCAAACAGCAGAATTCTCCACGGACTGACATCAAAAACTGTAATTCCTGCGATAATAAATATCAGAAAGAACACCACACTGCTCAGATAATTCATCCAGGCTCCATGGATTAGCACGACCTTTGGATCCACAGGCGCATTGAAGATAAAATGTGCATGTGCCGGGCGGAAGAGAATTCCTTTTCTGGATGCATATGACATAAAATTCAGCAAAAACAGATACAACGACCAGACTGTCAGAATGATCACCATTCCTTTTGCACTGTCAAACTTCATCTGCACTGCTAATTCTGCCAGCATCACAGCCAGAAAAACAGCATATGCCGCACAGGCTAACACAACCAGAAGTGTGAGCGGCTTTTTCACTGCTTTTTTCAAATTGTTGATCATACTTCGTTTTGTCAGATACAATAGCGCTCTCACGATTTCTCACCACCTGTCATTTCAAAGAACAGCGCATCCAGATCCTTGTCTCCCACCTCATCCTTCCGGTAAGAACCAATGATCTTACTCTTCTCCATCACAAACATCATATCCCACAGCTCTTCTACCATCTCCAGCATATGCGTGCTGATCAGTACTGTAACTCCGAGAGCTTTTTGTTCCAGCACGACCTCCTTAAGCTCTTTGATCGCTTTTGGATCCAGCCCCACCATCGGTTCATCCAGAAGCAGCACTTTCGGCCTGATGGCAAGCGCACAGCAGATACTCACCTTCTGCATCATTCCTTTGGACAGCTCATTTCCCAGTTTATCCTGCTTGTCATCCAGGTCAAACCGGGCAAGCAGCGCTTCCACCTCTTCATCCGTAATCCCGCTGTTGTAAGCTTTTCTCATGTATTCGATGTGTTCTCTGACGCTGAGTGCATCAAACATGGCAGGCATCTCCGGAACATAGGCAAACTGTCTCTTTGCCTCCACACTTCTGGCAGGAAGTCCCTGAATTCCGATCCGCCCCTGATACCGAAGCAGACCTGCGATACTTTTGATGATCGTCGATTTTCCGGCTCCGTTTGGTCCCAGAAGGATCCCGACTGTACCATTCGGTACAAAAAAACTGACCTCATCCACCGCCAGAGACTTTCCATAGGATTTACTTAATTTCTGAACTTCCAGCATATTATTTCCTCCATCGTGTTTTACACAGCTCACAGCCTGTCTGTGCAGACACAGCAGCTGTCTGACGGATCTATCATTACTGGTCACACCAATTACGGCTTATCACGCAAAAAAGATTCCCGTTCATTGTACTGTTGATTTGATACAATAATACGAAAATCTTTTCTGTTTGTCAACTCTTTATTCGTCTGCTTTTTCCTGTGTATACAATTTGAACAATGCCTGTGTTCCCTCGTCTCCAAGACCTTCTGCCTGCAGCTCTTCATACTCTGCCAGCACCTGACTTAAGACATTGAGATCCAGACCGCTTATATTGGATTCGATCAGCGCCAGTTTCATATCTTTGATAAAATGCTTCATAAAGAAGCCCGGGCGGTAATCTCCTTCCAGAATCTTCGGTCCAAACAGATCCAGCTGACGGCTTCCTGCCGCACCTGTAGACACAGAATGAAGCACTGTCTGCAGATCCAAACCTTTCGCCTGTGCATAAGCAAGTGCTTCACATACTCCGGAGAGCGCGCCTGCGATCATGATCTGATTCGCCAGCTTACAGTGCTGTCCGCATCCTGCTGCTCCCTGGTAGTTAATATTGGTTCCCATTGCTTCAAACAGAGGCATACATGCTTCAAAATCTTCTTTGTCTCCACCCACAAGGATAGAAAGTGTTCCTGCCTTTGCACCGGTATCTCCTCCGGTTACCGGGGCATCCAGAACATGAAATCCCCGCTTATTCCCCTCTTCATAAATCTTTTGGGCAATCTGCGGACTGGTGGTTGTCATATCGATCAGATACGCACCTTCTTTTGCGCTGTCCAGAATATTCCCTTGATCGAAATACACTTCTTCCACGTCCTGCGGAAATCCCACAATGGTGATCACTGCCTCACAGTCTTTCACGCAGTCTGCAATGCTGTCATGAAAAGTCACACCCTCTGCGATCACATCTTCTACCTTTGCTTTTGTTCTTGCATAAATGTGCAGATCAAAACCTGCCTTTTTCAAATTCCGCACCATGGATTTTCCCATGATCCCGACTCCGATAAACCCGATCTTTTTCATTTTATTTTCCCTCACTATTGTTTTTCTACAACTTCACCCTGTTTTTTATAAATGCTTTTCGCCGGTACAAATCCTCTCACAGAAGAAAGCGGATAAATGTTCGTATGGCTTCCCACAACGGTTCCCGGATTTAAGACACTTCCGCATCCCACTTCTACTTCATCGCCAAGCATAGCTCCGAATTTTTTCAATCCGGTCTCGATTTCACCTTCCGGTGTTTTTACAATTACCAGCTTCTTGTCTGACTTCACATTGGATGTAATAGATGCAGCACCCATATGCGATTTGTATCCGAGAATTGAGTCTCCCACATAATTGTAATGCGGAACCTGCACTTTATTGAACAGGATCACATTCTTCAGTTCTGTCGAATTTCCGACTACTGCCCCTTCTCCCACGATCGCATTGCCACGGATAAACGCGCAATGTCTGACCTCTGCTTCTTTTCCGATGATCGCCGGTCCCGTAATGGATGCGCTTTTTGCTACTTTCGCTGTTTTGGCGATCCAGATATTCTCTCCCTGTTTTTCATACTCCTCTTCGCTGAGTGTATTTCCCAGTTCCACAATAAATCGGGAGATTTTCGGAAGCACTTCCCACGGATAGGTCACTCCCTCAAAAATATCTTTTGCAATTGTCTCATCCAATGTATAAAGTTCTTTTACTGTCAGTTCTTTCATAAATTAACTCTCTCCTTTTTAATTCTCTTTTTTGCGCGATGTCCGGTTTGACGATACCGGTTTTTTATAATATTTTGCAGCCGCATCGTAAAATCCTTTCAGCTGATATTGATTGTTCAGCCGCTTTACGCCTTCTGTCCTGCTGATAATGAAATGATCCAGCTTCTGCATATACTCATCCGGAGTGATCTCTCCGTCTGCCACATACGTCAGCCCTTTCTCCCAGCTGGCCGTCAGTTCCGGATTCAAAAGCGAACGAATGGACTGGTTCACCACATCATACACCATCTCTCCCTGAAGAGTCGGAGTGATGATCTGGGTCTTCTTATTCAGGCTCAGATATTTGATATGGATCAGCTTTTTCAGAATTTCCGCTCTGGTGGCACTGGTTCCGATACCGCTTCCCTTGATCTGGGCACGCAGCTCTTCATCCTCAATCAACTGCCCCGCGTTTTCCATTGCAAGGATCATGGATCCGGAATTGTAGCGCTTCGGCGGAGAAGTCTCTCCTTCCTTCACATCCAGCGCACAAACCGGCAGGACTGCCCCCTTTTTCAGATTCTGCACCACCTGGAAAAATTGTGGATCCATACTCTGTTCTCCTGCATTTTGCGGAATTCCCGCTACTTTCAGATACCCTTCTTCTGCCAGAACCTTAAAATTCGAGAAAAAGCTCTCCTCCCGTATCTTTACAGTCACCGCTACTTTCTGATATACAGCGGGCGGATAAAAAATACTCAAAAACCGTTTTACAACACAGTCATACACATTCCTTGCCGCCTGGGAGACCAACGAAAGTGCCGAAAGTCCCTGTCCAGTCGGAATGATCGCATAATGATCGGTAATCTGTTTATCATTGACATAACGGGTCTTTACCAGGTTCTTATACGTTCCCATAGCCGCGATTTCTTTTAAATATACTGCCACGGACCCGTATTTTGACAGCCCGTTCAGATTTTTACTGATTTCCTTTGCAACAGCAGTAGACAACACTCTGGCATCTGTTCTCGGATAGGTCACCAGCTTCTTTTCGTATAATTCCTGCACGATCCGCAGTGTCTCATCCGGACTGATCTTAAACCGCTTGGAACAATCATTCTGCAGTTCCGCAAGATTATAAAGAAGCGGTGGGTTCTTCTTCTCTTTCTTCTTTTCGATCGCCGCTATCTGTCCTGTGACAGGCTCTTTCTCCTTCAGATATGCGATCAGCTCCTGCGCCTTTTCTTTTGTTTGAATCCATTCTCTTTGTATAGGTCAAACGATTCGAAATAGCGGGAGCCTTTGACCGCTTTCCATTCTCCCTCAAATGTTTTTCCCTCAGCTTCCAGAGTCGCAAGCACACGATAAAATGGTGTTTTTACAAATTCACGGATTTCCCGCTCTCTTCGCACTACCATCCCCAGCACGCAGGTCATCACCCGTCCCACTGAGACTACCGCATACTTTGTCTTCAAATATCCGGAAATACTGTTTCCGTATTTTAATGTCAGAAGTCTGGAAAAATTAATCCCCATCAGATAGTCCTCTTTTGCGCGGAGATAGGCCGAAGCGCTCAGATTATCATACTCTGATAAGTCCTTTGCCTGCCGGATCCCGCGAAGAATCTCCTCCTCCGTCTGCGAATCGATCCAGACCCGTTTTCTTTGTTTTCCTGTCACATGTGCTTCCTGCTCCACCAGCCGGTAGATATACTCTCCTTCCCGTCCGGAGTCGGTACACACGTAGATCGTGTCCACATCCTGTCTGTTTAAAAGGGAGCTGACGATCTGGAACTGCTTTGCCACTCCCGGGATCACTTCATACTGAAACTCCTGCGGAAGAAACGGCAGTGTGTTCAAACTCCATTTTTTCAGTGCCGGATCATACACTTCCGGATAACTCATGGTCACTAAATGTCCCACACACCAGGTTACGATGGCTTCTTCTGATTCCAGATACCCGTCCTTTCGCTTTGCATTTAATTTTAAAGCCTTTGCAAACTCCTGCGCCACACTTGGCTTTTCTGCGATATATACTGCTTTCCCCATTCTTATTTATACAATCATCTTTCTGTTTATTCTATTCTTTCTGAAACAACCGTCTCATCTTCTGAAGAAACGTCTGTTTCTGTGGTTTCTTCTCCACTCGTTTTGCCATCAGTGCTTCTTTCATGAAGATTTCCTGTGAATTGATGGCTTTTCCTTCTACCTTCTTTTTGCGGTAGGTTCCGTCACTTGTCATCGCTCTTGCTTTGACATTATCTGCAAGCATTACATGCAGGTTTCTCACCAGCCGTTTTTTGATCTCCTCGTTGAGAATCGGACATGCCACTTCCACCCGTTTCTCCGTGTTTCTGGTCATCATATCCGCAGAACCGATGTACACTTTCTGCTCTGCTCCCGTGCCGAACACAAACACTCTCGGGTGTTCCAGATAGCGGCCTACAATACTGGTCACAGTCAGATTCTCTGTCTCTTGTGCAATTCCCGGCAGAATACAGCAGATTCCACGCACGATCAGATCCACCTTCACACCTGCTCTGGAAGCCTCTGCCACCTTCCGGATAAAATCCATATCCGTCACAGAATTCATCTTCATCACAATCCGTCCCTGTTCGCCCCTTTGAATCTCTTCATCCATCAACGCCAGAACCTTCTGCTTCAAACTGGTCGGAGATACGATCAGATTCTTATAGGTTCCATCCAGATTCCCAATGGACATATTCTTAAAAAATACTGCTGCATCCTCTCCGATCGACTGATTCGCAGTCATCAGCGAATAATCCGTGTACAATTTTTGCGGTCTTCTCATTGTAATTTCCGGTTCCGATCTGTGTGATATATTTGATCTCATTTTTACTGCGGTATGTAATCAGACAAATTTTGGAATGTACTTTATATCCGTCAAACCCATAAAGTACCCTGCAGCCGGCCTCTTCCATCCGTTCTGACCATTCAATATTATTCTGCTCATCAAACCGGGCCCGCAGCTCGATCAGAGCGGTCACTTCTTTTCCATTTTCTGCCGCTGCACACAGATATTCTACCAGTCTTGTCTTTTTGGCAAGACGATAGATCGTAATCTTAATGGTCATCACATCCGGATCTGTGGATGCCTCTTTGATCAGCTTCAAAAACGGATCCATGCTTTCATATGGATAGGACAGAAGAATGTCCCGTTTCTTTACCTGAGCCATCACGCTTCCTTCTCCCACCTGTGCGGCAGGCTGTGGAGCAAATGGTACATCAACCAATGATCGTTTCATGGAAACAGGTACTTTATCCATAATTGAAAAGATATAATCCAGTTTCATCGGAATTTTCGTTCTAAAAATGCAGGCAGGCGTAATTTTGAATTTCTCACAGAGATATTTCTCTGTCTCTTTATTCAGCGGATTGGCCACTTCCAGACGTACCACTGCCATTCTTCTGCGCTTATTCAATGTCTCCTTCATTATATAGCGAAAGTCTTCATTGTCCGCATAGTTCTCATCGTCAGGAGAAATGTCCGCATTTCTTGTGACACGGATGTATGTGATATCCGATACCTGATACTGTTCAAACACAAGATCCAGATACTCCATGATCACTTTTTCCATCCGGATATAACGAATGTCATGTCCCGGCAGATAAATCACATCTGAAATAAACTGAGGAACAGGAACGATCCCCATCATTTTTTTCTCTTCAAAACGAAGCGTTGCGATCACATACAGTTCTTTATTGAGCAAATGTGGAAACGGATGATTTGCGTCTACGATCTGTGGGGAAAGCAGTGGAAGCACCTGTTCTTTGAAATAATGTTTGACATACTTTTTTTCCTGTGCCTCCAGCTCTTTGAAATCCAGCCCACAGACCCCGTATGGATGCAGCTGTTTTTTTATCTCCGCATACGTCTTATCCCGCTCTTTATAAAGCGGGGCCACTGCCTCATAAATCTTATCTAACTGTTCTTTCGGAGTCATCCCCGATCTGCTGTCTAATGTCTTGCTGTCCACAGATGCCATATCGTAGAGACTTCCTACCCGAATCATAAAAAACTCATCCAGGTTACTGGTGAAGATCGATACAAATTTCATCCTCTCCAGAAGCGGAACACTTTCATCTTGCGCTTCTTCCAGCACTCTCTGATTAAAGCGCAGCCACGATAATTCCCTGTTCTGTGTGTAATTCAAAATTTCTTTTTTCATATGTTTCTCCTTCTGCCGGTTTCACATGAATACTCCACATTGTATCATGTTTTCCATGCAAAATATACCTATTTTTCGAGATACTCCATGAGACGGTCATACTCTCTTTCCATCAGATCATATCCGTGATGATAAAATGCCATCAGATGCTCCTGACTTCTCTCCAGTCTGGACACCGGCTTTACCTGCGGCCGGATCACAAAAATCTTTCCTTCTCTCTCCAGATTCTCCAGCTCATTCAGCGTCCGGTTGTAATACGGTGCACGCCGCAAAAGAGTCCGCAGAAGATTCGGATAAGATCTGTAGGCTCTGCGATACATCTTTTCCACCGCTTTTGAAACCGCCTTCTTGCGATATCCCCGATTTCTTGTCAGAACAACGATGATCTTCTCATTTCCAATATCCATCGCTCTCCGAATCGGAATAGAATCCGCAAGTCCTCCATCCAGATACGGGATCCCATCGATATTTACAATCGGACAAAGCAGCGGCATACTGGAGGATGCCCGGCAGATTTTCATCAGCCTGTCGGGATCTTGCGCCTCATCCATGTACTCCGCTTTTCCCGTCACACAGTTTGTCGTGACCAGCTCACAGTTCATCTCTGATCGAAAATAGGTGTCAAAATCAAAGGGATAAATCTGTTTTGGATAAATATCAAAAATCATATCCATATTCATCAGACTTTTTTCTTTTATAAATTTACGCACCCCGTAATAATAGGACAGATTCTTATCTGTGGGGATCATACAGTCTCTTGTCCGTCCGGGCTGCCTTGACACATAGTCCACCGCATTGCAGGCTCCTGCCGAAACACCGATCACATGAGAAGTGTAAAACTCCTGCTCCATCAGATAATCCAGTACTCCCGATGTAAATACGCCTCTTGTTGCTCCGCCTTCTAATACCAAAGTTGCTTTTTGCATATCCATCCCTCACTTTCTTTGTTCCATTATATACTTTTTCCACTTTTTCGCAAACTCCTAATCCTGTTAAATTTTTGCAAAAACACAATATTTCTTTGTTTATTTCATAGAAAGCATACTCCTGACCTTGCCATGTCGTGGGTTCTCATGTTAAGATAAGCGTTGGAATTATTACTTTATATAATAAATAAGGAGTAAAAAATATGATTAGTGCAAACAATGTCACTCTGCGCGTCGGGAAAAAAGCGCTGTTTGAAGATGTCAATATTAAATTTACCGAAGGCAACTGTTATGGTATGATCGGAGCCAACGGTGCCGGAAAATCTACTTTTTTTAAAGATTTTGTCCGGACAGATCGAGCCTACCAAAGGGGAAGTAAACATCACTCCCGGAGAGCGTCTTTCTTTCCTGCAGCAGGATCACTACAAATACGATGAATATCTGGTACTGGACACCGTCATCATGGGGAATGCACGTCTGTACGAGATCATGAAAGAAAAAGAAGTCATCTATGCAAAAGAAGATTTCACAGATGAGGACGGAATCAAAGCAAGTGAGCTGGAAGCAGAATTCGCAACCATGAACGGCTGGGAAGCAGAATCTGACGCTGCAACTCTGCTCAACGGACTCGGCATTGAGACAGACCTCCACTACAAATACATGAAAGACTTAAAGGGTGCAGAAAAGGTAAAGGTTCTTCTTGCTCAGGCTTTGTTCGGTAATCCTGACATCCTGCTTCTTGACGAGCCGACCAACCACCTGGATCTGGATGCGATCGCATGGCTGGAAGAGTTCCTGATCAACTTTGAGAACACAGTCATTGTGGTATCCCATGACCGTTACTTCTTAAACAAGGTCTGCACACAGATCGCGGATATCGACTATGGAAAGATCCAGCTCTATGCCGGAAACTACGACTTCTGGTATGAATCCAGCCAGCTTCTGATCCGTCAGATGAAAGAAGCCAACAAAAAGAAAGAAGAAAAGATCAAAGAGCTGCAGGACTTTATTTCCCGGTTCAGCGCCAATGCTTCCAAATCCAAACAGGCAACATCCAGAAAACGTGCCCTGGAAAAAATTGAACTGGATGAGATCAAACCATCCAGCCGTAAATACCCTTACATTGATTTCCGTCCAAACCGTGACATCGGAAACGAAGTGCTGACCGTGGAAGGACTTTCCAAAACCATCGACGGAGTCAAGATTCTGGACAACCTGACATTTACACTGAACCACGATGACAAGGTTGCATTTGTAGGCGGAAATGAGCTTGCAAAAACAGTTCTGTTCAAAATCCTGATCGGTGAGATGGAACCGGATGAAGGTACTTACAAATGGGGGAATCACGACTTCACAGGCTTACTTCCCGAAAGACTTCGGCGGAGAGTTCGATAACGATTACACCATCACAGAATGGCTGACACAGTACTCTGAAAACAAGGATGCCACCTATGTGCGGGGGTTCCTCGGAAGAATGCTCTTCTCCGGAGAAGATGGTGTGAAGAGATTAAAAGTCCTCTCCGGTGGTGAGAAGGTACGCTGCCTGCTCTCCAAGATGATGATTTCCGGCGCAAATGTTCTGTTATTAGATGAACCTACCAACCATCTGGATATGGAATCCATCACTGCGCTCAATAACGGTATGATCAAATTCCCGGGAGTACTCTTATTTACTTCCCGTGACCACCAGATCGTGCAGACGACTGCAAATCGTATCATGGAGATCGTACCGGGCGGAAAACTGATCGATAAGATCACAACTTATGACGAATATCTCGAAAGCGATGAGATGGCAAGAAAGCGCCAGACTTACACTGTCGAGACAGAAGAGGAAGATTAGAACATTAAAAATACGGAAAGAATCCCCGGATGTTGGGTTCTTTCCGTATTTTTGTTTTAATAATATAGTTTATCTTCTTCGATAATTTTGGGGATGCCCCCCTCTACTTCCACGATCGTCACCGCACAGTTCTTTGGCACTCCCATCTGCCAGAATTTTGCCGGACTCCATTCATTTTTGATACAGTTTTTCATTGCCGTGACTGCAGCACCATGCGTAGAAAGCAAAATCATCTTATCCTGCAATTCTGGATTTTGATATAACGCTTTCAGAAAGCCGTCCACTCTCTCCATCAACTGTCCAACGGACTCACCCTCTCCCTTTGGGATGTAATTTGCAGTATCATCAAAGAACTTCACAAACTCCGCACTCTGCGGATCCAGACCTTCTCCTCGGTACACAATGCCTTCATAATCACCAAAGCAGATCTCCTGTATCTGAGGTTCCTCGATCAAGGGGATCTTTCTCCCCTGCAAAACAATCTGTGCTGTTTCTTTTGCTCTGGATAAAGGGGACGTATACGCCAGATCAAAAGAAATCCCCCGCAGTCCTTCTGCTGTCTTTTCTGCCAGTTCTCTTCCATATGCATTGAGAGGAATATCTGCTCTCCCCTGCACTTTCTTCGCTTTATTCCAATCCGTTTCGCCATGTCGTACCATATATAATCTCACCGTTGTTTTCCTCCTAAGATATGTTCTTTTATCCGATCACTCTGTCCCTTAGTATACGCATATTTCCTGTCTCCCGTCAACCGTTCTTTGTTCCTTTCCGCTTGCAAATTCGCCTGATTTTGTCTATAATAATGACACATAAAAAAACAAGGAGATTACCATGGAAAAAATTACAAGCTTTACGATCGATCACATCAAACTGACTCCGGGACTTTACGTTTCCAGAAAAGATCTTGCAGGAGATACCCCGGTTACCACGTTTGATATCCGTATCACAAATCCCAATGAAGAACCTGTTCTAAATACTGCAGAAGTACATACCATCGAGCATCTTGCCGCTACCTTTCTTCGCAACCATGCAGAATATGGCCCAAAAACACTCTATTTCGGACCAATGGGATGCCGCACCGGATTCTATCTGCTTCTTATCGGTGATTATGAATCCTGCGATATTCTTCCTTTGATGAAAGAGATGTTTGCTTTTATCGCATCTTACGATCAGGAAGTTCCCGGAGCCTGTGCAAAAGACTGCGGAAACTTTCTGGATATGAATCTGCCGATGGCCAGATTTGTTGCACGAAAATACCTGACTCAGGTTTTGAATAAAATCACCGAAGAGCAACTCGTTTATCCACAATAGAACAGGAGCATATCATGGGAAAAAACAAACATTTGCATCTGATACTTCCCAGCGAAGTATCACCGACTGGATTCGTGCACTCCTGGTTCTTCTTTTGGGGCTGATCATTGCGCATCTTGGTGTTACGCTCTTTTTGCTCTCGGCACTTGGCACCGATACTTTCACAGTATTTATTCAGGGGTTATCCCGGGTTGCAGGATTGTCTGTCGGAACTGTGCACGTCATTGTTCTGTGTATTTTGATGGTTCTGATGTTGTTAACAACCAAAGGATATGTCAAACCCGGAACCATTGTCTGTGCATTTTGCGGAGGCCCTATCATTGACTTTTTCACCTGGTGTTTCAAAGAATACATCAATGCTTCTTCAGGAATGCCGGTTCGTATCATCAGCGTTCTGGTCGGATGTGCGATTCTCTCTTTGGGAATGTCTGTTGTAATCAACAGCAATGCCGGCACCGGACCGAATGACCTGGTTGCCATCATCCTCTCCGACAAACTCGAACGGATTGAATTTCGCTGGATACGAATGGGATGTGATGCTTTCTTTGTAAGCCTCGGATTTATCCTTGGCGGTACAGTTGGTGTCGGAACAATTATCGCCATTTTTCTGACAGGACCTATGGTTCAGTTTTTGGCTTCCAAAAACAAAAGTTTTACTGCAAAAAATCAGAGTGTAAAGCATCATGCTTTACACCCTGATTTTTTATCACCTTTTTTTAAAACTTCCTGCCGGATATACAAAAAAGTTTTCTCCTCACCCTGTTTTGCCAACATGATCAACAGTTTTTCAAGCAGCGCTTCTGTTTCCTCATGCATCAGATACTGCCCTTTCCCTCCCAGGAAATAATCCAGAGGATCCCGGTCTGTATAGGCAGTTCCGCGATATACCTTGCTTGCAGCAATTCGGTCCAGAAACATCTCCACCACATAATTGACCGGCATTTTCATTCCTTCGAGCACGGCACCATGCGTTCCGTAATCAATCCAGTATTCATAATGATGCTTATTGCGCCCTTTATGATGCAGCCAGGCAGAAGAATACCCCTTTTCCTCCCGCTCTGCATTATTCGGACTTCTGGTTCCCTGGTAATATCGACACCCCACACGAAACTCTGTCCATCCGTATTTTGACAGATCATGGAGCAGCCCCTGTCTGTACAAACCTACCTGAAAGCATGCCTTCATCACAAGGAGCTTATGTTTTGTGATCGTACCAAAATGTCGGAGTGCGTTCATCTCTGAATTTCCTTTCTATCTGCCTTGCAGCAGAATTATTGTCCTTGCCTTTACCTCTATCATCTTCTGCTCTTTCAGACACTCTGCCTCATCTGGCACCTCTTCTGTTCCTGCAACCTGATACCATTTCATTCCTTTTTCAGAGCCGGAAGAGCAAATTCGTGTGCTTCCCAGTGCATATTATATGCGATAAAGCATATATCCTTTTTGGCCTCATCATAGTACAGAACCCCCAGCTGCCGGCTGGAAACCTCATTTTGTATCTGCCAGGCATTTTCTCCATGATAGGATACATCTGGTATTCCACACGCTGTCATGTCCATCCCGCGTATTTCTTCCTTCTTATGCAGTACTGCATGCATTTTTCGCAGCGCTATCAGTTGCTTTACATATAAAAATAATGTGTTGTCTGTCTTAAGCTTTCCCCAATTCAGCCATGCCAGCTCATTGTCCTGGCAATAGACATTATTGTTTCCCTCCTGGGAATTGTAAAATTCATCTCCTGCCAACAGACATGGAGTCCCCTGCGCTGTAAGCAGTAAAAGGAACGCATTTC
>ENA-OQJN01000202-OQJN01000202.1-human-gut-metagenome-genome-assembly--contig:-NODE-202-length-29154-cov-3.920729_pt1 | contig 29154 bp, 33 predicted proteins | sample MGYA00242610_ERZ504777 | MGnify/ENA primary metagenome ERZ504777 (study PRJEB26092, sample SAMD00036350) | human gut metagenome | host: Homo sapiens | study: EMG produced TPA metagenomics assembly of... | reverse complement strand
TTCCCTTATCGCCGTATTCTTCAACGCAACATACGCTATTCCTACCCAAATATGTTATACTTAAGAACCCATATAAGTTTTCAGGGTATTACAAGCATATTTTCAAATGATATAGAAAGAGTATTCTTATGAGATCAAAATCAAACTCCATTTGGCAACGCGCCGCCATGATGACTATCATCGGCACCACGCTATACGGCACCGCTTTTGCGAGCGAAGCTGTTTTGCCAAAAGAAGCCATCCCGCGCCTGCAATTGCCGACACAGGAAACGCTCTTAGAGAGTAAAAATGAACACCAAAAAACTTCCAAAGCCGTCGCCAAGCAGACTCAAGCGGCGATAAATCCCAATCAGTTATATGCCGATAAACGTTTGATTAACCCTTATACGGCGTATATGTGGCGCGAAGATAACGAAAATACGGCTACTTTACCTCCGGCTTTTCGCACGTCTCGCGACCGTTTTAAAACAGATCCCAATTTACCTACCCGCAAGGGCTTGGATACCTTAAATATCTCCGGCAGTTCTCAGCCATCGGCGGAGCAATTGGCACAAATCGCCAATACCTTGCGCACCAAGACCGACGGTCCGATTTATGTAGTGGACTTACGCCAAGAAACTCACCTTTTTGTAAACGGAATTCCTGTGAGTCACTATGGCAAACGCAACTGGGGCAATGTGGGCAAATCCTATCAAACTATCATCAATGAAGAGCGGGACTACGCCAATAAATTGGTAAATACGGCCCTTCCTATCGCTTCTTTAGATGCGAATAAAAACGCCATTAACGAACAGACGCTTACAGTTACATCAGCCAAAAACCGAGGAAACAATAGCCAAAGAATTGGGCTTACGCTATGTGCGCTTTACCGCTACCGATCACACCTGGCCGGATGAAGCCTCCATCGATCGTTTTATTGCTTTTTACAAAACACTACCAAAGAACGCATGGCTCCACTTCCACTGCGAGGCCGGCAAAGGCCGTACCACTGCCTTTATGGCTATGTATGACATTATGAAAAACCCGGATATACCGTTAGCCGATATTTTAGCGCGCCAGCAGTTGATTGGTGGCAATAATGTGGCGGCTACATCCGATAAAGATACTTGGAAGGCTCCCTATTACGAGGAAAAAGCGGTTATGATTAACAAGTTCTATCGCTATGTACAGCAAAATTATCAGACAGGCTTGAACTCAGTTGGAGCGAATGGTTAAATCCAAAGCCTCAGCCGTAGCAAGGTTATTTTGCCAAAAACTCCGCGCAAAACTTAATACGCGCAGTGCTAACTAACATGGACATAAAAAAACTCCGATACACGCATCACCGCATGTACCGGAGTTTTTTGTTAAGGGTTAAAGTAGATTATTCAGCCACAGCAATTACTTCAACTTCTACGGAGAAGTTAGCCGGTAGTTCTTTAACGGCAACGCAGCTGCGAGCTGGTTTGCTAGTGAAATATTCAGCATAAATAGCGTTAAATTTAGCAAAATCGTTAATATCAGCCAAGAAGCATGTCGTTTTAACGACTTTGGAGAAATCAGTGCCTGCTTCTTTCAAAATAGCTTCGATATTTTTCATAGCTTGTAAAGTTTCAGCTTCAACGCCGCCTTCAACCAATTTACCGGTTTCAGGATTGATACCACCTTGACCGGAAATGAATACGAGACCGTTGGCTTTAATAGCTTGAGAGTAAGGGCCCAAAGCTTTAGGGGCGTTTTCAGTAAATACAGGTTTCATAAAAAACTCCTTTCATGGACAATTACACGCGTAAACTTGTATAATTTGCTTATAGACTCATTATAAATTAAGTTTACGACGATGTACAATATCAAATGGACAAAATAACCTGAAATGTTTACCTCAAAATGTCATAGACTCATTTTGTAAATATTTAAGCACCTAAGGAGGCATCTGACTATGACCACAAAACGCTCCCCTGAATCTAAGGTAACACCGAACACAACAACGAACACAACGCCGGACACAATCTATAGTTACACAACAACCTTCCCCGACATAGGCGTCATTACCCTGTACAGTGATGGTGATAACCTAATTGGCCTCAGTATGCCGAGCCAGCAGTACCGATTGGAGCCAACTGAAAAGGAAATCACCGATAAAGAATTACCGATTTTTAAAACTACGGAAAAATGGCTCACCAAGTACTTCGCCGGCAAAGAGCCTAAAAAATTCCCACCGATTCGCTTCATCGGCACTCCGTTCCGCCAAAAAGTTTGGCAAGCCTTATTAGAAATCCCACACGGCGAGCTCGTCACCTATGGAGACTTAGCTAAAAAGCTCTATCCTAACGATGCCAATACGGGCATCCGCGCTCGCGCCATAGGCGGTGCTGTCGGTCACAATCCGATTCCTATTATCGTACCTTGTCATCGTGTTGTAGGTGCCAACAATAACCTCACCGGCTATACCGGCGGTTTAGACGTCAAAATCAAACTCCACACCTTAGAAGGTGTGGACATGGAGCCCCTAAAGTGGCCGAAACGAACAACGAAAAATACATTTTAATGCTTGGCCCCTTAATGCTTAACCCCTACATATCCAGTTTCCTACACAGCTAATTTCCTACACAGCCGGTCCGGAAACTAACGGCCCAATATGACAAGCTAATAGTATTATATGCAAAGAACCTGATCAATAAATAATCAGGTTCTTTGTACTTTTATATAGTTTTCTCCGAATTCATAAAGGTTTACAACAGTTTACAATCGTCTATAACTCTTGAATGAACTGCACGAAGCGTGGTGCAAATTCATCTCGTTCCAGATCGGACGTAAGCATTACATACGCTACCGGATTCGGCTGCGTCAATACAACGGCGCCCTGTAAATAATACGGCAATTCAAAGCCGTTCGCATTCACAAATACACGAGCCGATGCCATGTAGGCCGGATGCGTATAATGTGGTAATAACGCCCAAGGTGTCTGGTCTTTAATCGTTACCGACGTATAGGCATAATCGGATATACCGCTGAAAATAGTAGCGCCCAAGACGTTGTTCTCTAAGCGACCGTCACCTTGCATCCAATAAGAGTTAAGGACCGGCAACTGCAAATCGATAAGGTCTTTTTGAAGCATCGTCGAGTAACCCTTCGTCGTTTGCGGCGTCAAGACTAAGCCAAATACAGTGGCCGTCTTGCGACCTTCACTATCCTTCATTTGCCATTGGTACACATCAGTCTTTTCACCGAGGCGATAATCTTCAAAATACTGCAAGCGTTCTTTTTGCATTTCATAACGCTTAATACTATCTAAGCGTTCATCGCCAACCAACAATTTATCAGTCACCCAATCGCGAAGTTCCGGACCTCTGGCAATCGATTCTTTCGTATCTTTTTCAAGGAATTTCCATAAGGTCGGTACAATCACCGTATCAGATAGCTTTTTAACCGTTAGGTCACGCGGTACCACGATATTTCCGTCATGACCTAAAGCTCTCATGTGTGTTGTCGAGGTTTTAGCCGGAATAGCGGCATTTTTCGTATCAGCATCAAACGCTCTGACTTGAGGTTCAAGCCCATACATGCGTTGCCACTGCTTTTGCCAATAATTAAAGTCCCCGTCATTCGTGGTTAATACTGTTATAACCGGACCCTCTTTGTCAAAACGAACTAAATTCAAACCACCGAGCGGAATTTCATAGCTGTCAAAGGTAAAAACTTCACGAGACCTGAGAGTATAGGACCGGCCCAAAGATGGAGTTCAACTGTTCCATTTGGTCTAAATAATCCGCTTTAATGTCCGACGTAGCAAAGATTTTTTTCAAACCGTCGCGAAGGCTGCGATTAAGCTCCAATTTTTCTTTGGCACGCTCATTCGTCTCAGCTTGTGTTTTCAATTCACCGGCCGCCTTATCTAGATCAGCCACTAAGGCTTTCACCAAATTGTTCTTATGTTTGTCAACAAACTGATTGAATGACGCTGCATCCCGCATCACAGGTACAGCCTCGGTGCCTTTAACCATAGCCGCGTAGAACGCGTTCGCATCATATTCAGCCGGATACGGCGCAAGCATAGCTTCTTGCTGCTTCGTCAGTTCATCGCCCAAATCACGAACCACCTGCCACGTATGACCTAATTGATCTTTCGAATCACCCGTATTAGATACTTGCGACATATAGGCCGCTGCAATGGCCGCCGTTTTGGCAAACTTCATAGAATCACGCTCTTGTACACCGTCTCTGCTGTTTATAACGGATTTTTTAGCATTGGCTACTGATTTATCCGCCGCATCCCACAAAGCGTTACTGATTTCAAGATTAGCTCGTTCGCCTTTGATATAATCAGGTCCCAGCGCCAAATCCACTACATATGCCGTATGAACTCCTTCCGCATCTTCCCCGCGCAATTGATATAAGTTCCAGTCGCGATAAATCGTGCCGTTAAAATCCTTCAACTCTTTTATGTTGAGTTCTTTCTTGCTAGCCATGTCACGAATATCTTTAACATATTCCGCATTCAATTCTTTGGCGGAAATAAATTTTGTACCGTCAACCATCCCCATTGGCGTCATCATCCGTTTTAAGTCAAACACGGTAACGCCCGCCGGTAAGTTCACCGTTTTATTGTCTACGGTAGTCATCACCGTGCTTACGAGCTGGGGCTTAATGGCTATAGTATCAGGTGATACTTTTGTTTCAATCGCGTCACTGCTTGCTACGATACCATAACCCAAGCTAATCGGCGCCAACGTACTACTTGTTGCTTCCGCTGCCGAAACGCCCGAAATCGCCGGTGTGGCCAGCCCCAATAACGCAGCCAATACCAATCCTTTCAGATACTTGTGTTTCATCTGATTCACTCCTTTATATCTACTTACTATTCCCTTAGACTTTACGATTCCCTTAGTCTTTTCCTGAGAATATGACCGCTTCTTTATACCTAGCAAACATAGCGTGCTACTGTATACAGTCTTATTCTTCCGTAAATCCCGTATTGTTGTGCTTTACTTTTTCAAGCAACAATTGTTGTTTCAATTCGTGTAATTTTTGACTGATATTCACCTTAACAATTGGCGGGCGATTCAAGCGGAAATATTCAGGCCAGAGCAATTTAATTTGCTCATTTGCATAACTTACGATTTCAGGCAAGCTTGGTACATTATAGACTAATTCGCCGTTTTCAAAAATCGGCACCAACAGTTCCACTACGTCGAAGCTGTCAGCCGCTAAATGGGTCCGTTTCCATGGATACATGGCATTTTGGAAGGTATATGGTTTGGTCGTATCGATTGTTTCATCGAGGAGGCAAACCAGATCGCCGATTAACTTGCGATTGCGACGGTTAATGAGGCGCAATACTTTTTTACGGCCCGGATTCGTTACTTTTTCTACATTATCCGAAAACTTCATGGTTGGTACAAAGGAGCCATCGGTTTTCCATTGACCGGCCAATTTATACACGCCGCCCAACGCGGATGTGCCGTCGGCGGTAATTAGTTTGGTACCTACGCCCCAAGCGGAAATGGCACTGCCTTGGCTTTTCAAGTCGGCGATGGTGTATTCATCCAAATCATTGGATGCAAAAATCGTAGCATCCGGGAAACCTGCTTCCGCCATCATTTGATGAGCTTCCTGTGATAAGTACGCCAAGTCGCCGCTGTCGAGACGAATACCGTACCCCTTAGGCATGGTGCCACCGCGGCGTTCTTTCACTTCTTTGAAAACTTGAATGGCATTTGGCACACCTTGTTTCAATGTGTCATAGGTATCTACGAGGAGTACCAACATATCTTCGTATTGTTCCGCATAAGAACGAAAGGCCGTGAGTTCATCAGGGAAACTCATGATCCAGCTGTGCGCCATGGTGCCTACCGGTTTAATACCGTATTGTGATGCGGAGTACACATTACTGGTGCCGTTAAACCCACCGATAATGGAAGCTCTGGCACCATAAACGGCGGCATTGGTCCCCTGGGCCCGACGCATACCGAATTCGGCGAGGCTGTCGTTACCGGCCACACTACGGATACGACGCGCTTTGGTAGCTATCAGTGATTCATGATTGAGATACATGGATAAAGACGTTTCAATGAGCATCGCTTCGTCTTTAGGTGCTTCAATACGAAGCAACAATTCCCCCGGGAAGGCAACAGTCCCTTCCGGTGCCGCATACACACTGCCGGTGAAGCGGAAATCTTTTAAATAGTCGAGAAAATCTTCTTCAAATAAACCGGTTTCACGTAAATAGGCAATATCATCTTCGTTGAAGGACAGATTTTTTAAATAATCGATAACGTGCTCTAAGCCGGCCACTACCGTATACGCACCATCAAAAGGGTTTTTACGATAAAAACGGTCGAAAACGCAAGGAGTACGATGCAGACCTTCCTTAAATAACCCTTGCATCATGGTAAATTGATACAAATCCGTTAATAAAGCTTTACTAATCACAGTACATTCCTCATCTCTTCTAATAAATATATTAATTGTGTTGACATAAACTATTAACCCGATATACTAGAGGTAATAGAGTATTTATGGGAAGTGTAAAACTTCCGTAAATACCACACTTCTTGAGACAAAAGTTAATAAACCTTTGGGGGTAACAATTTACAACTAAGTTTATTTTAGTTACAATTGTTAAGGGTTATCTTTATATAATTCTACATTTATAGAAAGGAATCCTCTTTTTATGTTACAAGCTCGCTTATGTTTATTACTCACTGCGTTTGTTTGGGGCTCCACCTTTGTAGCCCAACGTCTTGCGTCTGATGTAATCGGTCCCAATGCGTACAATGCGATACGCTTTTTGTTGGGAGTATTAACCGTAAGTCCGTTTTATTTTTGGATAAAAACGGGAGCACCTTTGAAAAAGCCGCACTGTTCCATCATCTGGCCCTCCCTGGCCCTTGGCTTTATGTTATTTTTAGGTGCCAGTTTGCAACAATATGCCATCGCCTATACGACGGCGTCAAAAGCCGCGTTTTTAACAGCCTTATATGTGGTCCTCGTACCACTGCTTGGTCTCTTTGTAGGTGAACGACTCAGCTTAACCGCCTTAGGCGGCGTTATTTGTGCCATCATCGGAGCCGGCTTGTTAAGCTTAAAGGACAGTTTCATTCCTTCTTACGGCGACGGAATCATCCTGATTTCCACGTTGTTCTGGGCCATTCACATTTTGCTGTTAAATACGGTATCCAAACAATATAATCCGTTCTTACTGTCCATGGGTCAGTTTTTCGGCTGTGCCTTGTTCTCAGCCATAGCCTCCCTATTTTTGGAAACCACAACTTTTCAAAATATAGCCGACTCTTGGCTTTTCATCGTTTGGGGCGGCGTTTTATCGGCCGGTATCGGTTTTACAGGGCAGCTTTTAGGGCAACGCAAATTGCCGCCGACGGAAGCATCCCTTATTCTGAGCCTCGAAATCGTATTTACCGGTATTTTAGGCTATTTAATTTTGGATGAACGGCTTGATTATCAGGAAATCTGGGGGCTCATAGCCATGTGTTTCGGCGTTTTGCTGGCGCAACTACCATCCCCACCACAATTATCTATAGGACCGTTTTTCGGTCGAAAGGACTAATTTTGTATGACTGCTTCACAACTTTATCGCTTAGCCCGGCCCCGCACGCTAACAGCTGCCTTCAGCCCGGTTATTCTCGGAGCCTCCTATGCGGCGACGCTGCACACAGCGGTTCAGAGCCTTTGGCTAAGCCTGTTTTACACCTTATTAATTCTAATCTGCGTCATGAGTTCGCAGATTGCCGCCAATATTTGGAACGAATATTTCGACTTTAAATCCGGTCTCGACTTAAACCAAGCGGCCGGCAACAGCGGCACCATCGTCCGTGAAGGAATTTCGCCACAGCAGGTAAAAAACTGGGCTATATCTTTTCCCTCACGCCGCTCGTGCTCGGCATTTTCTTGGCATCGCAAGTATCTTGGTGGTTATTGCCGGCCGGCGCCGTTTGTATTCTGATCAGCTTATTCTACTCGGGCGGTCCAAAACCGATTTCGCGCACACCGTTCGGCGAACTCGCCTCAGGTGTGGCCATGGGTTTTGCCATTGTCTATATTACGGCCTACACCTGGACGGGCACGCTCTACTGGGACTTCTTAATCCCGGCCATTCCGTCTACCATCCTCATCGGCAATATCATGATGACCAATAATCTGCGCGATTTCAGCAATGATAAAGCCCACGGACGTCGTACTTTGGTTATCCTTTTAGGTAAAGACGAAGGAATCCGCTTATTGCGAACCTTATTTATCGTCTGCGTCCTTTGGTTATTCTTATGGGTATTTTTAGGGCATTTGCCATCAGCATCCTTGCTCGGTATCATAGCTCTCTTCCCGGCTTTTAAAAGCGCTGCTATCTTGCAACGCTATGCGGACGTGGTAAAAATGAACGAAGCTATGAAATTTACGTCCATCAGTGTGACACTCTATCATCTGTTGGTAAGCGTTGGACTGTGGATTGGGTGAAGTAAAAACCGAGACTTATAGGACAAAAACAACCTTAGTATTTATAACGGATAAAACAGACTCCCTTTTAGGCAGACACAGGAAATAAAACTTGTGCTACTTAAAAGGGAGTTTTTTGACTCTATATTATTCAATGCAGTCTTACAATTAACTATTGTTTTCTAAAAATCAAATCCTTCTTTCCATGGTACTCCATATTTTTTTAATACATCTTCATAGTTTTTTCCCTTCCATATAGGGCGCTCCATGAAATACGAGTTTTCTCTATCTGAAAATGTATGTTTAATACAAAATTCCTTTATCCCCTGCAAGTCCTTCTCACACAACATACCTTTTATAATTATACTTTCTTCATCCCATCCATTATCACTAATATACTGATAAAAAGACTTACATATATTTATATTAACTCGATATTTCATAGCATGTCTGTATATCTCTAATGGTAAAATATATGGATATTCCGCTAATAAAATTGAAGTTGAAAAAACTTTTTCAGCCAAATTTGTTAAATGACTATCAAAATCTACTTTTTCTAAAGCCTCCAAAATACTCTCCAACTCTTCTTCATTTGCAATAGTTATATTTTTCGTTAAACCATCCATATACTCTTCAATCTTTTTATAATAGTCTTTATATATTTTCATTTTTGTATATTCCCAGAATATTTATTTCTATCTTCTAAATTATTCTTCTAAAATAAACATATTTCAAATATTAACACAATTATATTGGTACGGATTAAGCCAATCTGTTATTTATTGTTTTTCAACTGGTCGTATCTGGTTATTGTATACTGATTTTATAATTTATAATATCGTTTTATCCAGCTACTACCTATTCTTCCAATAAAAATACAAACTACCAATCCTAAAATAGCTTCTATCATGTAAAATTCACTAGGTAAATAAAGAAATGCTATGCCTTGATTTATAGTCCATAACCCGCCTAAACTTTTTAAATAATAATACTCTCCTATAGTAATAACTCTACACATCTTAAATATTATTTTAAAATACAAACTAGGCTCTTCTACTAAACTATTTCCTCGATATTTTTCTAATTCATAATCAACCACCCACCCATTATGCCTCATGTTCCAAGTAGATAATTCACAAACAATAATAGCAAAAGAACTATTAAGAAATATATCTAGATGGTATGGAGCTGGCATTCTAAAAACATACCCTAACAGAAAAAACAATTACGAAAATTAATAATAGTTTTATTCCAAAATACGAGTTTATGTTAATGTACCCCAATAAAATTCACCTCGCTAATAATAGTATAGTATTACTAAATTGCAATATGAAATTTCAATTCTTTATAGCTGATGCCAAGAATGCTTCCAAATAGTTCTGACATGGCCCATATGTATCATCATTATATTAATCTAACGCACCATACAATGCGTGAATGCGGGCTTGAGTCATTGGCATATCCTTTGCATTATACAATGCTCTTGCATAATTAACTTGATCCGCATGGCTAAGCCAATTATATGTGATTACATTTAACGCCGTTGCTGCCCCGAATGTTTGTCCGGTCACCACATTGCCCACAACCAAGGTAGCTAATTTATGGAGTTCTTTGTTCTTTATTTTTTCCTAATACGGGTTGTAAGGATTCATTTATTCCCACTGCTACTGCACCGTACCGAATACCTTCATTGATGGTAGACATGACTTGACCTCCTACACTAACCGTATATTCGAAATATGACATTATAATTTTTATATATCCATTATCTTTTACTGTTAGTTAGCTATAAATTCAATGTTGTCAATATATTGTTATAATAAATAGATATCATCCATTTTCCTGTATAGCTGTTATCTCGCTTATATATTGGGCCTACATTAATTATATAAAGGTCATTATAAACATTAATGCCACCGGATTCGCTTATCGAATCAATTGTATAATTTTTACTCAAAAAGTATTGCCTCAGTTCATCTGAAAATTCCTCTTTATTTTTATCCGCTTTTATCACTACATAAACACCTTTTTGAGCAAATAGTCCCCCTTCAATAGTTGGTGAAGTTACACTATAATTTTGAACTATTTCCATACTTTTTAAAACGCTAACCAGATTTTGAGCTCTTGAATCTATATACGCTGAACAAAAGAGTTGAAAGAGCAAACTGGAAACTATAACTATAGCTAAAATAGCTCCATAAATGACAAAAATATTTTCCTTCACATATCTAAAAAAAGCTATTATTCTCTCTTTTTTTATACCTTTACTCAATTGCATTATTTCTCCCTAATAAATAATGTATATCCAACACGTTCTTAAAACCTAAGTCTTTGAAAAATAGTATTAAAGCCTACTGTAACTAACCAATGATTATGAGCTAAAGGTTTCTGTCTCATCGGCCCAAATAAATCAATCTCATATCTTTCATTTCTAAATTTTAGATTATTCTTATGTAAAGAAACCGGCTCCCACCCATGATGGAGAAAATACTCTATTATTTTGGCCCTGCTTTCCATGGCATCATTAATATCCCCTCCCATATCAATATTAGCCGTTACCTCTTTTGCAATGACAATATTACCTGTTCCTACTCTTAGGTTCAAAACCCTGTTATCAAAAACCTCTAAACTATAAATGACCTTACTTAACTCACCATATTGTCTTTCTATTTCTTCCGGGAAAGTCCAATTATATATTCTTCCGCCTATTGCCACTAACAAAAAAATCCCTAAAAAAATATTTCTTACAATAGGACTATACTTATTCCAGTACAATGCACAAAGCTTTTTATTCTTTTGCCACATATTCTCCCCAATACCTTTAAAAATACAGTTTTTTCCTACTAAAATACACATTCAGAAAAGACATGGGTTTCTTCCGTTTTTGTTTTTCAATTAATTATCAAACTACAACCATATATAAAACCATTTTTTTAACCTTGCAAATCCTATAACAAAAAAAACAATGACAATAAAGCCTCTAATAAAATCAGCAAATCCCGCTAAGAAAAAGTAAATGCACCCGCCTAAATAAAATACAGCCCAAATCCTCATAAACATACGCCTTAATGGATTCTTTTTAACATATTCTAATGTGGATTCATTTTCATCACAAACAAGTCGCTTTAACATATTCGTTTTTGTAATTCCTTGATTATGCCATAATTTAAAGATATCAAAAACTTCTTTTTTTACTAAAATAATATGATATATCGTAACTCCATAAAATACTAACAACCCCAGAAAAGCAATCCTATCTATATCATGATTCAAATAAAAATATTCGTAAAAAAGAAAATAATTATAGATTATTGTCAATATTAAGAACCCTATAGTGATTTTTATTTTATTCAAATAATTTGGCCCCAAATTATTACTCCTTTTCAAATTGAATCTAAAATAATTTAATATCCAATATGTATTAACTGAGATATTGCCTCTAAATTCACTTCGCCACTATATCCTGTAATCAGCTCATTCTTATGCGAAAAGAACCCTAATAATTGACTTGGTAATTCATAAAAATGATTCGTTAGTGAATCATACATATAATAATGATAATACTTATATTCTACTCCATCTTTTATAGATTCAAACCATAATGCCCAATCTATAAATGGCTCTTCACCACTATCAGGTATAAATCTTACAATTTTAAATCTACCCAAATCACCTTCAAATTTTAAATCACCATAACTAGGTTTAACAACAGTATAATTATGATTTCCTGATAAAGTCATATTCTCAATTTTATCATTCAAGCTTAAAATAAAACTATCTTTATTGCTCCCCCAACTTTGCAAACTACTATATCTAGGTACCAAAAATAACTTCTTATTTGCCTTCGACATTACTACAGAAATATAATTTATATCATTTTTATAAATAACATTTCCACTAATGCTGATAGAAGGTATCCCATTTATATCTGATAAAATCCTTTCGATTTCTAAAGTTTGCTTATCTACTTTATATAAATAATGGTCTATATAAATATAATATGATAAATTAGTAATCCATAATTTAGGATATATGCTATATACAAATTGTTTATCCATACTTTCAATCTTTATAGCTTTATAATCTGATTTGGATTTAATGCATAGTATTAAATCCAATGACCGATTCACATAAATTATAATAAGCTTATTTTTATCAATCTTACTATCTACCGCAAAATTATATATTTCATCTTGCTTAATAAAATTTCTAAGGTCTAGACTGACATTATCGTAATCATTATAAGGAGCAATAAATGTATAATGATATCCATCCTTTATTACAATAATATCTTTCTTAGTCCACTCAAAATTTGACATCTCTTTTATATAATAACGTGTAACACTAAAAAAAATATTGCTAAATTGCAATATCAAATTGAACACTTTGTAAATCCACTAACTTCTTAACTTCTTCAACAAAGGCTTCTTGCGGCGTACGGTAATTTAGGATCTTACGAGGTAAGGAATTACACCAGTCGGTTGCCCGGCGAAGTGTTGTTTCGGATACGTCACGAATTGGTGTTCCTTTAGGAATAATGCGGCGTAATAAACCATTATGTCGTTCATTAGAGCCACGTTCCCATGCGGCATATGGATGAGCAAAAAAGATCTGTAAATTCTCTGTTTCAAGTTCAGTAATAGACGCAAATTCAAGGCCATTATCAGCTGTAATTGTCTTGCAGAGTTGCTGTAATGAAATATCGGTACTAAAGCCTAATAGCCAGTTGTGTAGCGTGTTTTTTATGTCAACTGCTTTAGCGGAAGGTGACCGTAACGTTACATAAATTCGTGTTTTACGTTCTAATAGAGAGATAATTACTTCATCATGCTTATCTTTAATGCCTCGAACGGTATCGAGTTCCCAATTTCCAAATTCCTCGCGAGTCAAAACAGATTCATCACGTAGTTCAATAGACTTACCTAGATTTTTCTTGTGCTTACGCGTAATAGCTTTACGCATTGAACGGCGTAGCACTAGCGGTAAATCCATTGGTTTAACGCGGAGAAGGTCTTCATGAAGGTAGTTATATAAAGTTTTAGTAGACACCATTTCATTACGTACAAACAAGCACTTACGCAATGCATAGCCTACGGCAGCATCAAATGACCATTTATGCTCCAATACCTGGTCTTCAACCCAAGTAAGAAAAGGTGTAATCATACCGGCTTTTCGAGTATTAAACGAGCCTTTACGAGAGGTTTCATACTTTGCCTGTCCATGATCGGCTAGATACACCATGACCCGTTTACCAGCCTTTATTTGTTCAACAGTACCTCGTTGAATTTCAGCATGAATGGTTGTACGAGAACGGCCTAAAGCTTTAGCAATCGACAGTTTTGAAGCACCCGCTTGCAATTGTTTTTCAATATGAAAGCGTTCTGCGTAAGATAAGTGTTTGTTTGTACGTAATGATGTGTTATGATTAATAGAGTCCATAGTGATATCGATACCTCGTGTATAAGATTTTAGATTAGAGACCTTAATCATAACACAAATCGGTATTCACTATGGATTTTTTATGTGTTCAATTTCATTGTACAATTAACCTATTAATTACAATATTAAATTTCAAGGCTTAACACAATCGCTCAATTCTTATTTATGAGCAATTTTGTAGTCAAAGCTGAAACGGCCAGGACCGGCGATGAAAAGCATAATAGCGCCGAACATCATCTGAGACGGATAGTCCCATTTTAAGAAGCCATTACCCAATTCCAATACAGTAGCCACGAATAAAGTACCTACAATCAGTAAGGCACCTAAACGAGTACCAAGGCCTAATAAAACTAACAAGCCGCCGATTAATTCAGCACTGGCTGCCATGATACCTAACATGTAATAGCCACCGGTAATACCAAATACGCCTAACATGCTACCTACAGCAGTCAACACTTGTTCGCCGCCGGCAAATTTGAAATAGCCGTGTGCCATCATCGATAAACCAAAAACAATACGATAAAATAATAAGCCTTGATCTTGGTAACGGAATAAGTTTTTCAATAAAATGTCCATGTTTGTCACTCTCTTTCGTTTTGTTGAAACATTATCTAAACACATGTACCGCCCAAAAATCTAATACGGTACCTTTAACACAACAACACTAACCGCTTAATACCGCGATTAATACTGATTCGTTTTAACTAGTAATAACTATGATTACATGTACATTATATAGCGCTTTTCCGACCTTGTCAACAACTATATTTAAATTTCTCTATATTTCATTATAAGAACTAATTTCAATTAGATTGCCACCATAATCTCGCAAGTATACACTCTGCATAGCGCCTTAATTTTCATAATTATCCCCCGCCTTCGTTCTACACCAATTTTTCTACGTATTTTATAAACTGTTTCGTCACCGGTGATGCCTCGCTTCTATAAATCCTTCAATTAATAGAATTATAGGTGACATGCAACACGTTTTGTGCTAAACCTATGTCCATATTTTTATTCTCTATGTGAAAAGAGTAGTCATGTTGTACTGTACTTAGCCCTCCTCTCTCAAGAAAGGCCCGGTCAATCAACGTGACTACTCTTTTTTATAGGTTGTACCCGCTCAATAATACGAGGTTTGTCGCTCTAATACGAGCCTTTTCATGTCCTCACCTAAGAGTTTTTAACGGGCACCCATAACCTTATGAGGTACATACGGTTCTTCCAAATACGCCACATCTTCGTCGCTTAACTTGACGTCGATAGCGGCCACCGCATCATCAATATATTTTTCCTTAGTCGGCCCAATAATCGGTGCTACTACGCCCTTATGCCATTGCCAAGCCAAAGCAATGCCGGTACGCGTTGTACCGTAACGCTCAGCCAATTCACCGACACGATCAACGATAATTTTATCCGTATCCTTCGTGCTATCGTACTTGCCTTTAGCAAATTTATCGAGTTCCGCTCTCGTCGTAGTAGCCGTCCAGTCACGACTGAGGCGACCGGCTGCCAACGGGCTATATGGCGTTAAGCCAACGCCCATATCCTTACACAAAGGAATCATTTCACGTTCTTCTTCACGATATAACAAATTATAGTGATTCTGCATGGCTACAAACGGCACCCAACCATGACGCTCCGCCGTATATTGTGCCTTTTGGAACTGCCATGCATACATGGCACTGGCGCCCAAATAACGAACTTTGCCATCGGTCACCAAATCATTAAGAGCGCGCATCGTTTCTTCAATCGGCGTGTTATAGTCCCAACGATGAATGTACAAAATATCCACATAATCAAGGCCTAAACGGCGTAAACTTTGTTCTACTTCATACATAATTTCTTTGCGAGACAAACCACCGCCATTCGGACGGTTACGCATTTCCACAAATACTTTAGTCGAAATTACCACATCTTCGCGATGCATAAAATCCTTAACGGCACGGCCCAAAATCTCTTCACTCACGCCATTACTATAGCAATTCGCCGTATCAAAGAAGTTAATTCCCTGATTAACCGCATGTTTGATGACTTTACGGGCTTCCGGTTCTTCCAAAACCCAACAAAACTGTTCACTTACCGGTGCGCCATAACTCATACAACCCAATGCCAATTTAGAAACATCAAGACCGGTGCGGCCTAATTTTACGTATTCCATAGTATCTCCTTACCGGTACGGCCCCGATTAGTATACAACCATTAAGATTCCACTAATCAGCAATACCTTCATATTAACTACGAAAACTTTATTTCCTGTTTTTATTATAGCAAGCAAAATAAGCGTTGCCTATAATTTTATAAAAAAGCCTGCAAAACTACAGGCCTTTTTATCAATTAACCATATTTATATAAATTTATTTGCCAAGACCTTTGGATTTCAGCCATTGTTCTGCCAAATCTGCTTATTTAACGTTCTTCTTAATCCATTTTTCCACGTGAGCCTCTACTTCATCACTGTTTTTATCTTGGAAAATGAAGTGTTCATTACCGTAAATACCTTCTTTTGGCAAGTCAATAACCGTTACATTACCACCGTTAGCATTCATTTCTTCAGCAAATTTCTTGGCATTATCACGACGACCTTGCCAAAAAGCTGTAGCAGAAATAGCAGGATCGCCATTGTCGATGTAATCACCATAGTAGAACACTACCGGAATTTTCTTTTCATCAATCGCTTTGTACGCATCACTGCCGGCTGCCGGAGGATTACCCGGTTCAATTGCAATAATACCGGCTATATTATTGGTATACGTTGCAGCGAGCCAGCCCGGACCGCCACCTTGAGAATGAGTCACTACAATTGGTTTTTCACCGGTTTTGGTGGTTACTTCATCCACCGTAGTAGCCAACGCTTTACCTACTACAACAGGATCAAAATCAAATCCCGTATCGGTTTTCATAAAGGTATCCGGCGTCATTTGTCTGAAGAATTGATCAACCGAAGCATCATCATTCGGGAATTGGGAACCTTCATACACGACGGATTTATTGTTTTCCCAGCGACCAATACGGAATTGTGTGTACCAGCGTTGATCCAATGTTTTATTCGTAATAATACCCGGTACCGAGGTAGTACCCGCTTCACCGCGACGAGGTTGGTCTACTAAGAATACGCTATGCCCTTCACGAAGGAAATAGTCGGACCAGCCCGGACGTCCATTCGGTGTTGTCATCCAGCCCATGCGGGACTGACCATAGCCGTGCAAGAAAATCATCGGTGCTTCATCGGCTTTTACCGGAATCTGATACATCACATTCGCATGGTCCGCATGTAATGTCTGACCTGCTCCCGTTGCTTCCCAAAGATCTTCCGGATTGAATGTGCCTTCACTTTGTAACACCACACCGCCTACCGAAAAAATACCTTGTTCCGCAATTTGTAATGGCTTACGCTGCTTCATAGCCTTATTGGTAATTAATGCCGATGATTGGGTATTCGCTGTAATAGTCGTTGGCGGATTGGCTGCCACTTCATCAGCTGCCGATACAACCATATTAACAGCCATCGTGGAAGAAAGAAGTGCAGATGCTACAAATAAACGAAGTGCTGTTTTTTTAATCGTATTCATGGATAGTCCTCCTAAGGTAAAAATTAATGGTAAAAAATATCAGTTTATTTAATTTTTCGATTACTTACTACCCTTTTAGTATATCGAAAATCTTCTCTAAAAGTACAATAGCACTTCTCAATACATGTATGCGTCTTGTTTATACTAAAGCGTTCCATTACTTAATATGCATTCTATGAACCTACATTAATTCTGTAATGATATAAAAAGAGGTCTTAATGAACGATTTCATTGCCGCAACTAAGCTACTAAGTCGTACATTAAGACCTTTAATTTTGTATTCTTTATTCAGTTATTAGCTTATTCTTAGTTATCAGCTTTTTTCGCTGTCAATTTACGTTGAATCAAAGCAGCACCAACGACTAAAATAATACAAGCGATTTTGAACGGTAAACTAATCGGGTCAATTAAATCGAATGTATACTGGTCAACGTGAATCATTTCACCGCCGATCCAGCCTAAAATACCGCCACCGAAGAAGAGAATAACAGGGTATTTTTCAATCAACTTGATGAACATCGTACTACCCCAGATAATAATCGGTACAGTGATTAAAATACCAACAAGTACAAGCATCATGTTGCCTTCGGCTGCACCAACAACGCCGATAACGTTATCGATACCCATGATACCGTCTGCAATTACAATGGTAATAATGGCATCGCGCAAATTGCTCTTTGCCTCAATATTATGAGACGATTCATTGGCGGCCATCAATTTATAGCCAATCCAAAGTAATAATACACCACCTACTAAGCGTAACCCCGGGATATTATTAATCGCTTCCACAAAAAGAAACGCCATAATTAAGCGTAAAGCAATCGCCCCGAATGTGCCCCAGAAAATAGCCAGCTTACGATGCTTCTCCTGTAAGTTTTTTGGCGGCCATACCAATAACAATCGCATTGTCGCCGGCCAATAAAATGTCGATGACAATAATTTTTGCAATTGCCAATAATCCTGCAGCTGAAAACAGTTCCAAAATCATACCTCCGTCAAATTAATCAATGTATCGTAATATATCAATATACTATAGATATTATATCGAAATATCGTCACCTTGTCGATAGAAATCTGAAAATTTTTATAGCCACTTTTTAATAAAAAATCGCTTAACTCTAGCAATCCTTCCATATCACAATACATACACGGCTAACGATATTTCGACAATATCGCTTCCCGCCTAACAACTTTTCAATCTTCTGATGCTATGTTACAATAAAGTTATAATAATATTGACATGATGAACACATTTCGAGTAATATGTTGTGATTAATACATTGCGAATCAGATATTACGCTTTTCTTGTGATTATTTTAAAATCTCCGATGCTTAGTTGGAGACTTTTTTATTGTATAGATAAGGAGTTCGTATGCATCCTACCTTTAAAATTTTTGAAAAAATCCTGCTGTTTTTGCGGTTAGCGGGCCCTATCGTATTAACACAGTTCTCGCTAATTGCGGGCTCATTTGTAGCCATCTTACTATCCGGTCAATACAGCACCCTGCATCTCGCCGGGGTATCTGTAGGCTATAATATTTGGACGGCTTGCTTCTTCGGTGCCATGGGTATTTTACTGGGTATTTCCCCTATTATTGCGCAACTTTTGGGGGCCGACAAAAAAGAAAATATACCCACGATTATTGCTCATGGTCTCTATTTGGCGGTTGGCTTAGGTAGCCTCTTAATTCTAGCCGGCATTCTTGCCCTCGAGCCGGTGTTAAAACTCATTAATTTGGCGCCTGATGCACAGGTTATCACCATTGATTACATGATAGCCATTGCCTTCGGGATTATTCCCCTCATGGGCAGCACGGTTCTCCGAAATTCGGTGGATGCTCATGGCTTTACCCACTATTCCATGATGATTATGGTGTCCAGTTTTGTCCTTAACGTACTGCTAAACTATGCCTTTATTCTGGGGCATTTCGGTTTGCCTGCCTTTGGCGGCGTCGGTGCCGGCATTGCTACGGCCATTAGCTGTTGGTACAACCTTTTAGCCTATATTCTCATTTTACTTTTTAACAAAAATTTCAAACACTATAAAGTCTTTAGGCAGTGGCCCGCTTTTCAAAGCCCTTATATTGTTGAACAATTAACCTTGGGCGTTCCTATCGGTATTGCCATATTCTGTGAAATGAGTATTTTCAGCTTAGCCGGACTCTTAATGGCTTACTACGGTACAGAAATCATCGCCGCTCATCAGGCAGCTATTAGCTTTACTAACTTATTCTACGGGTTTCCGCTCAGTATCAGTATTGCTTCTACCATTACCGTTGGCTATGAAGTGGGTGCCCAACGATTCCGCGACGCCAAACAATACGCCTATATCGCCCGTGGCATCGCCATTATCATCGCCATTCTAATCTGTATGTACAGCTTTACCCACTTGGAACAAATTGCCGGCTTCTATACGAATGATCCTCATATGACCGGTCTAATCAGTAGCTTCTTAGCCTATGCGGTCTTCTTTACTGTTATCGATGCCTTCGGCACACCGCTTCAAGGTATATTGCGCGGTTACAAAGACGTGCGAATTATCTCTATCATAGCCCTAAGTTGCTATTGGGGCGTGAGTACGCCGATAGCAGCGCTCTTCACTTTTGGCTTCGACTTTGGTCCTTACGGCATCTGGATGGGCCTCTTAGGCGGCCTTACCGCTGCGTCCATTGCCTATACAGTCCGCGTTTGGTATATTCAACATCGCCGCTACGCTAAAGAGCTGGAAGCATAAATTGCTTTTGATTGTACTGAAAAATATATTCGTAACTCATGAAAACTAGAAACACAGGGTTGCTTACTCAATGATAAGCGCCCTGTGTTTTTTGCTATCTATTAATTTTGAAAAACATCTTTCGGTTATCGCATCCTACAAGTCATTTACTTTTACTTTTACTTTTACTTTTACTTTAACTTAACTTGAAACGCTCGAACCGGCAAACGGTCTTTGCCACTAACGGTCCCAATAATAGGTAAACGATCGGCGAGCGGTGTCATGGCAATCGGTTTGGTTAGGCCCAGTAACTCATTAAAACGATCAATTAACACTTGTTTCTGAGCTATCAACTCTTTTTGGGCTTCACCGGTCATAGCCACGCCCTCTTCATAGACATAGTAAAGTTGAATCGACTCGCCCGTAAGTACGAAATACGTCGCTTTAAGAAAAACTGACTGTGTTAATATGGCCAATAAACGTTCTAATTCGGCAACACGCTGTACCGGCACGGTAATCGTTAAGGCATGTAATACGCCACCGTTGCGACCGGTCAAGTTTTGACCATAGTACGAAATCGGCGCCATAACGGCTTCGGAGTCCGGATCTAAATTCAGAATTTCATTCAATTCATCACTAATCGCCGAATGGCCTGTTGGCTTACCGGATGCGTCTTTAGTGACTAAAATACCATTTGGCTTACCTTCAGAGCCCCCCTCTTTTTCGAGTATGCCTTCAGGGAAGATTTTTCGATAAAATGTCTTAGCATCTATTTCCTGATAGTTCTCACTCTCTATATATTGCAGCAAAGCTTCATATAATTGACTCATATCCATATTATGTCTCCTTTATTAAGTTTAATTCTCAATATAATTGTCGTACTGGATTATTACCAAATAAAGGCTAACTTTAGCCGATTATATAACGTCAGTAAAATAAGACATTTAAACCCCTTCTTAATTATCATCAGAATAATTATTCCGGAACATGTTCTATATGTAATTATACAAAATTATCATTACAATTTGAAGCTGAAACTATTTCACCGTTTGCCCAATTTCTCCAACGCTAAATTTACTAACTAAGCATAATGTGCTTTAACAGCGCGTTTATTTGACATGAAACATCAAAAGTAATACAATAAGTACATATTTCATGCGGTTGTGGCGGAATGGCAGACGCGCTGTCTTCAGGCGGCAGTGCCTTCGGGTGTGCGGGTTCGACTCCCGCCAACCGCACCACAAAAATGCTATTTCTATGATATTGGGTGATGATTGCCCGCTCATAGAAATAGCATTTTTTATTTATATAATCTTTCAACTTTTCCTCAAGAACATACTTTCGATTATATCTTTAATTATAGATATAAAAGGAGTATACTAATAATCAAGAGCCGTTATAGTGTGACTAGGTCATCTCTGTTAAGGAGGTGAGATCATGAGTGTATTCGAAGCATTATCCTTGATGATAGCTTTTGCTACTCTAGTGGTCTTAATTCTACATGAAAAATGACCTAATCGTTAAGTAACGACTAGGCCATTTCTCAATTTGTAATCTTACCCAGAGATGAGCCTAGCGCTACGAAACACTATGACGGCTCGTCTTATGTATATATCTTAACGCAATAATATATAAGCGTCAAGTAAACTAATACTCATCCTCAACAGTAAGGCATATAATAGTGCACATACTTTTAGGGATATATTCATTACAAACCCATTTATTGCAATATTTAGTACTAAATTAGCACATGATTTAATCAGGTAATAATTTATTTTATATCTGTTACAGAACCAATAATTTGGTAATGAGGTTGCCATCCGCCTTTAAAATCAGGATAAGTTTGTGGCAAAGATGCATAGTAATCCTGTACATCCTGCGACAAATCTTCTTTAGTAAACTGATGCAAATACAGTTTGCGACATAATAGTGTCAGTTCAGCTTCTTCAAAAGTTACGCCATCACCAAAAGCAACCGGAGTCAGCCCTGCGCCTTTAGCTTTATCGCCATCACGCCCCGAATGAGATCCCATATAGCCTAAAGCTTTACGAAATTTCGGGTCAAAAAAGCTAACCATAAAAAAGTCATTCCGCTTTAAAAATTCACTGGTATAGCGGGCCGGATGAATATATACCGTTGCCACTTTATGACTCTGTCCGGGATTCCCCCAAATATTGCCCAAACTCCCCCAACTAACAGTACAACTATTATAGTCCTCTATAGAACCGGCCGTTACCAACGCCCAATTTTTTTCAAACAACTCCATTAACTTGTTTGTATCTTCTTTTAATACTGACATTTAAAACATCCTTTCATGCCATACACCAGCCATAGTCTAATAGCCTATGTATAGCCTTATATCTACATTTCTAAATTTCTATATATGTTATTATATACTAATAAAATAGCATTGGCAAGTATGTACTTGTTAGATAGACACTACCTTTTCCTCTTTTCTTCCTGTCTTCTTAGCACCTTTTTAGCACATTTTAATACCTATTTTACTTTTATTATAGACTATCTTCCCATTCTTGACACCTTATAATAATTCACGTATAGTTAAAATATTAGGAGAAGTCAACCCATCATGTCGCCTTTGAGCGATTGGGGTTGGCTTCTTTTTATTTAATATAATCTTTCAACTTTTCCTCAAGAACATATTTTCGACTTTTTCTTTAATTATAGAGATAAAAGGAGTATACTAATAATCAAGAGCCGTTATAGTGCGACTAGGTCATCTCTGTTAAGGAGGTGAGATCATGAGTGTATTCGAAGCTTTATCCTTGATGATAGCTTTCGCTACCTTAGTGGTCTTGATTCTTAAATGAAAAATGACCTAATACGTTTGTAACGACTAGGCCATTTCTCAATTTGCTAATTTCACTAGAGATGAGCCTAGCGTTACCACACACTATGACGGCTCGTCTTGTATATATCTTAACGCAATAATATATAAGCGTCAAGTAAAGCAATACTCACTTCTTAATCGTTCCCAAAATCTCACGCATTTGGGCTGTACCTTCGTCATCCTGTTGTTTCCAAGTAAGAGCCACCACCGTCACCTTACCTTCTTTGATAGAAGCTACGTCAGTCGGCGTTTCTTCCGGTTCAAAAGATAATTTACCGCCAATCCAATAATATTTACGGCCTTTACGGTCTTCACGAGGATCGATAATATCGTAATACATCTGCATGCCTTGGTCGAGGATTTCACAATTATCCCAACCTACGGGACCTTCTTTGGCAAAATTCATATTCAACAGCCCCTTAAATTGCTGTTTTTCAAATACTTCACCTATGAATTCACGAATGAACGGCATAATTTCGGCACTCCGTTTTTTACTGTAGCGTTCAACGGATACGGCTAAGGCCGGCACCTTATAGAACATAGCTTCCATGGCCGCACTTACCGTGCCGGAATATAAAGCATCGGATCCCAAGTTAAAACCGTTATTTACACCGGATACTACCATGTCCGGCATGTCATTTTTCAAAAAGTGAGACAACGCAAATTTCATGCAATCTGTCGGCGTTCCCGTTACGGCAAAGCGTCTCGGATTGTCTTCCTCGTCTGAAAAACGGCGCAACCGTACCGGCATCTGAATGGTAATGGCATGTGATTTGGCACTCTGTTCCACTTCCGGTGCAATCACCGTTACGCGGTGCTCTTTGGCAAGTTCCGCGCCTAAATCTAATATCCCGTTGGCCCATACGCCGTCATCATTTGTTAATAAAATGTGCATAGTCTTTTATAGATCCTTTCTTTTCACCATAAAACAGGCTACTCACTTCCTAAGATAATAGCCATCTATCTATTATTATATAGAGATTTTTAATACAAGTCCACCAAAAAGCATGAACATTGACAGCAACGAATGTATCTAACTTCTATATTGTAACAATATATCAGTAAATAATTTCTTCTATATATCCTATATGCAAAAAAGTGCCTACGCTACTAGGCACTTTTTAACAGTTTTATTTCTTTATCGATTTATCCGCATCACCCATGCGCGTCAATTTCACTTCACCAAGCGAAACGCCGCGTGTATGCTGGGTATGGGCCCACACTTTATCATGGCGATTCAAATAACCAAGGAAGGTTACCGGAACCCAACTGTACATGAAAAGCGGGTACACCAAATAATAGAGCCAAACTTTAGGCGGTACTTTAATGGTGGCCAATACGATGAGTGGGAACAAATACTGCCCGATACCGATGATGGTCCACACCGTAACCGGTAAAATCTGGTAAATAATATTCGTATAAATCGGCACGTACGCATTAATATAGGTCATAATCAGATAGAACGTAGATACCAATAAGAAATACGGCTGACTAATCTGAATAATACCGTCTAAAATACGTAAGTTCCCCTGCTTAATCCCTTCAACAAACAGTTTCGGAATATAGCGTTCGCCACAATCAAAATGCCCTTGTGCCCAACGCTTACGCTGCCGCCATGATTGCATAAAGGTCAACGGTTTTTCATCATACACGATGGCATCATGAGCCCACGTTGTTTTCACCCCGTGAATCAAAAGCTTCATGGAAAATTCCATGTCTTCGGTCAAACAATTACAATCCCATCCATAGGTCTTAATAATGTCCGTACGGATACACATACCCGTACCACCGAGCGCGGTCGACAAGCCAAGGTTATATTTAGCTAAATGCCACATGTGATTCACTTGCCAGAAAGCAATCGCAAATGTGCCTGCCACCCACGTATCTGTTGGGTTCTTTGCATTTAAATAGCCTTGAATAACCGGCTCTCCCAATTCTAAGTGGTAATTCATTTCAGCTAAGAAATGAGGATGTACCAGATTATCAGCGTCAAAAATTACGAAGGCATCATACTCGCGGTCCATTTCGTAGATGCGGTTAAACATCCAGCCCATGGCATAGCCCTTACCTACCTCTTCTTATTTTCACGCTCATGCACAATCGCACCGGCATTGCGAGCTATTTCAGCTGTCTTGTCGGTACAATTATCAGCTACTACAAAAATATCGTACAGCTCTTTCGGATAGTCAAGAATCTTCAAATTCTCTACCAATTGACCGACAACGGCCTCTTCATTATGAGCACATACAATAATGGCAAATGAGTTCTTAGGCGTATAATTCTTTTTTCTTTCCTTCGCCACATGCCCGCTACGGCCAACACGAAATAATAAAGCGTATAGAATACGATTATTACCTGTAGCGGAATCATGAGAAGGTCAAGAATATAATCCATTTACGTCCTTCACCTCACCGTTTTACAAGATTAATAGTTGTGTTACAAATACCAAATACGGCGTACAGGGCAAAGATAAGAACCGGCCATGAATGCCAATCCCACACTAAAGCTAACACGCCAAGAATCGCAACAATAATTAAAGCCAATGTATTTACCGGATCGGCCCCCTTGCCTTTAAAATCCGGATGATGCACGCGACTTACCATTAAATAGCCGACTACCACCATTAAAACCATCAAAAGCCATTCCGGTAAACGAATGCCGGATAAAAACATAGGTTGCGGCCATACAGCCGGCAGCCGGAATAGGCAAACCTAAGAAGTAACCATGTACTTCATCGGTCATAATGTTAAAACGAGCTAAACGGAAAGCACCGAATACGGAGAAAGCTAACAAAGGCACATAGCCAAGCCAGCCGGTATGACTCAATTGATACATGTATAACATGTAAGCCGGTGCAACCCCGAAACCAACCACATCCGCCAAGGAGTCTAATTCACGCCCCATTGGTCCGGATACGCCCAGCGCGCGAGCTACACGGCCGTCACAGCCGTCAGACAATAAGGATAATAACACACAAATTGCTGCTAACGTAAATTCACCTTGGGCCGCGAAAGTTATGCCTACGACGCCAAAGGATAGATTAGCAGCCGTAAACAAATTTGGAAATATAGACTTATCCATTTTTTTGCAGCCTCCCGATAATCGATTCTCCGCCACGTACATAATCGCCTTTTTTAACAGTAATCTCTACTGATTTAGGCACGAAAACTTCTGTACAAGATCCGAATTTAATCATCCCGTACAGTTCTCCTTTGGCCAGATTCTTACCTAAATCTGTCCACGATATAACACGTCGCGCTAATAATCCTGCGATTTGAGTAACTAAAATTTCAATTTTACCATTGTCAATGCCAATGGAGTGACGTTCGTTTTCAAAACCGACCGAATCTTTATAGGCCGGCAAAAATCCGCCACATGTATATTGTCGGAACGTAATTTTCCCTTCCATCGGCGCGCGATTTACATGCACATCAAACACAGAAAGAAAAATCGTTACCTTCTTACATTCAGTATTTAAGAATAAATCTTCATACACTTCACTTACTTCCATTACCTTACCGTCAGCCGGTGATACCAGCACGTCCGGATCATTTGGAATTACCCGTTTCGGATTTCTAAAAAGAGGTAAAAAGCAAGCCAGTATAAATGGTATTATCGCCACATACGGGGAGATAAAATATCCCACCAGAAATGCTATAAGAAAAGTTACACCGATAAAAGGGTAACCATCTTTAACAATAAACCCTGTGGGCATCTTGCACCACCTCTCTATTTTGATTGCTTCACCGCCCACATAAACTTAGGTAACGCCATCATTCGGCCGATGCGTTGCGGTTGATTGAGCAATCGATATAACCATTCTAAACGATTTCGTTGCATCCATTCGGCGCTCTTTTTACATGGCCCGCCATAACATCAAAGGAACCGCCCAAGCCGATAGCGACTACTTTATCTAAATGAGACAGTTTGGAAGTAATCCATTTTTCCTGTTTTGGGCTACACCTAAGGCCACCAGGACAAGTTTAGCTCCACCATCTTCAATGGCTTTTTATAATTTCAACTTCTTCTTGCTCATCAAAAAAGCCGGAGTGGATACCGACTACCTGTAAAGGACCAATGCGAGCCTCCATATTCTTTACAGCTTGCTCCGCTATACCGGGGGCTGCGCCGAAAAAATACACAGGCGTTTTATGTTGTGCTGCTTCTTGCAATAAGGCTACCGCCAAATCACAACCGGCCACACGTTCGGGAATGTGCTGCCCCAATTGCTCGGCAGCCCATAGCACGCCGGCCCCGTCGGGGACGTCCATATCTGCTTGTTTTAAAATTTGGTGCAATTCTTTATCGTGACGGGCGCGCATAACCATTTCAGCGTTAACCGTGACTACAGTATGTAGCCCCGGCTCAGAATATAAATTCTGTACACGCTGAACTGCTTCTTTCATGGTTATGACATCAACCGGCACATCGAGAATGCTCAATTGATTTCGCAAAACAAATACACCTCAATAATCAGCCGCTATAGTTAGGAGCTTCAACCGTGATGCTAACATCATGCGGATGGCTTTCTTTAAGACCTGCGGCAGTAATTTGGATAAACTGAGTATCATTAATCATTTCTTGGATATTATGACAACCACAATATCCCATGCTGGCACGTAAACCGCTACCATTTGGAAAATAGTATCAGCTAACATACCTTTGTAAGGCACACGACCTTCAATGCCTTCCGGAACTAATTCTTAGCTTCCGACTGGAAGTAACGGTCTTTACTACCCAATTTCATAGCACCTAAACTACCCATGCCGCGGTATACTTTATAGCTACGACCTTGATAAATAACCGTTTCGCCGGGACTTTCGTCCGTACCGGCCAAGATGTTACCCATCATAACAACATTGCCGCCCGCTGCAATGGCTTTGGCAATATCTCCGGAGTATTTAATCCCGCCATCGGCGATGATTGGAATATTGTAACGACGACCTACAGATGCACATTCGTAAACAGCTGTAATCTGTGGCACACCGATACCGGCAATAACACGAGTCGTACAAATAGAGCCCGGTCCGATACCTACTTTAACAGCGTCAGCACCGGCTTCAATTAATGCTTCCGTACCGGCTGCAGTTGCTACGTTACCGGCAATTACAGGCATAAACGGGAATGTTTTCTTAATTTCTTTAAGCGTACGCAATACGCCGGCAGAATGACCGTGAGCCGTATCAACAATGATTACGTCCGCTTTAGCAGCTACCAAAGCTTCCATGCGGTCATATAAATCCTTACTTACACCAACGGCTGCGCCTACGAGTAAACGACCGCTGCTGTCTTTAGCCGAATTAGGATATTTCGTTGCTTTTTCAATATCCTTAATGGTAATTAAACCTTTTAAATAGCCGTTGTCATCAACTAAAGGTAATTTTTCAATACGATGGCGACGCAAAATAGCTTTGGCTTCTTCCAAAGAAGTACCTACCGGTGCGGTTACCAAATTTTCCTTCGTCATAACTTCACCGATTGGTTTATTTAATTCATTTTCAAAACGCATATCACGGTTCGTAATGATACCGACTAATTTGCCGTCAACAGTCACAGGTACACCTGAAATTGCGTATTTACGCATTAATTCTTCCGCATCAGCTAATAAGTTCTGTGGGCTCAAGTAAATCGGATCAACGATGATACCATGTTCTGAGCGCTTTACTTTGTCCACCTCATGAGCTTGTTCCTCAATGGACATATTTTTGTGAATAACACCCATCCCGCCTTCACGCGCCATAGCAATAGCCATTCGGGATTCCGTAACTGTATCCATACCGGAACTAATCATTGGAATATTGAGCTTAATATCACGAGTCAGGTTTGTAGTGATGTCCACTTCATGCGGTAACACATCCGAAGCCGCCGGAACTAATAAAACGTCATCAAATGTTAATCCGCGTAAACCAAACTTATCTTCTCTCATGGTAACTTCCTTTCTCCTTAATTTCTGTTTCCTTAGCAAGACATATTTTTAAATACTTGTCTTATTTCTCAGAGCGCATAACGCCGGCTTCCATAAAGTTATCTTTTTTCATATCAGTGAAAATAACTTTAACAGCTTCTTTTGGTACGCCCACAATGTCTACCGTTGCGTTGGTAATAGCTTCGCCCAATTTTTTCTTCTGTTCAAAGGTACGACCTTCAACAAGCTC
>ENA-OQJN01000201-OQJN01000201.1-human-gut-metagenome-genome-assembly--contig:-NODE-201-length-29187-cov-2.516001_pt1 | contig 29187 bp, 22 predicted proteins | sample MGYA00242610_ERZ504777 | MGnify/ENA primary metagenome ERZ504777 (study PRJEB26092, sample SAMD00036350) | human gut metagenome | host: Homo sapiens | study: EMG produced TPA metagenomics assembly of... | reverse complement strand
ACATCGTGCGGCTATCGTGAATATGGAACAACGCCATATCATCGGATGACTTTTAATTTGTTGGGGACAGATCCCCAATTAGAGATTCCTTTCTAATTTAAAGAATATATAGGAGGATGGGATGACTTCTTTGCATTTCATTTTACGTTGTTGAAAATAAGGCGAAGAATCTGTTTGATCCATATGGGTAGTAACAGATTCTTCGTTTCATTTTTTTACAATGGTCTCATGCAGCATATCAATATTTCCCTCGCTGGTAAGAGCGGTGTCCATAAATCGTAATAACCACAAAGCAGATAAATGGCAGGATAAATGAAACATTTACGGCTGGCATATTCCAAATGGTATTCATATCAATAATACTTGCTTGTAAAGGAGGAAGTACGGAACCTCCTAAAATAGCCATAATCAGGCCGGCTGCTCCAAACTTTGCATCATCTCCCAATCCGGTAAGCGCTATGCCATAGATTGTGGGGAACATTAATGACATACAGGCTGAAACAGCTACCAGGCAGTACATACCCCAGATATCCTGGAAGAAGATGACTCCGGCGGTGAAGCAACAACCCGCAATGGCAAGTATGGCCAATAATTTACCTGGGTTGAGGTAGCGTAAGATGAAGGTACAGACAAAGCGGCTGATACAGAAAATAACCATCGCAATGATGTTGTATTCTTGTGACAGCACTTCGGCGGCTTTTTCTTCCATACCTTGTGACATGAACAGATGTGTACCATATTGAATGATAAAGGTCCAACACATAATTTGCGCACCTACATAGAAGAACTGTGCCACAACTCCCTCACGGTAATGATGAATGGAGAAAATACGTTTCAAAGTCGGTCCGAAATTGATGCCGTGGGATTGGTCACCATTTTTAGGCATCTTAGTAAAACGGATAATGAGAAACATCACAAAGATGACAATACCGATTGTTAAATAAGGAGCGATGAGTACGGAAAGATCCGCATCTCTCACTATTGCAAACTCCATCGGATTCAGTTGAGCTCGTTCTGCCGTATCCATTGGATTCAGCTTTGCCTGGATAAAGTTCATGGCTACATACATTCCCAATAAAGACCCCATGGGATTGAATGATTGAGCCAAGTTGAGGCGTCGGGTAGCGGTAGCTTCCGTTCCCATGGACAAGATATAAGGATTAGAACTGGTTTCGAGGAAAGAAAGTCCACAAGTCAGGATAAAATAGGCTAATAGAAACGGATAATAATTGCCGGTCATTTTGGCGGGGAAGAATAATAAGGCTCCTACGGCATAGAGGCCTAACCCTAACAGGATGCCAGCTTTATAAGAATATTTCCGGATGAACATTGCTGCCGGAAAAGCCATGGCGAAGTATCCGCCATAAAAAGCAACTTGTACCAATGCGCCATCGGTAACACTCATCCGAAAGATTTTCGAGAACGCTTTCACCATCGGATTGGTGATATCATTGGCGAATCCCCACAGGGCGAAGCAGCAGGTGACTAATATAAATGGTAGCACGTAGCTGACTCCATCTTTGTGCAGGATGGGTTGATCTGTATCTTTCATTTCTTAAATTAAAGATTTGAGAATTAAAAATTAAGAAATGAGAATTGAAACAAAAAGGATAGGCGATATAACCATTTCTCAATTTTTAATTCTCAATTCTCAATTTATTAACTATTTATAAATAGGTCCGTAAGTTGAGCAAGCCCTGTAGTCGGAACCTTCCTTATCCATACCGAAAGCATTCCATGATGCCGGGCGGAAAATCTTGTCGTCTTCTACATTATGCATACAAACAGGAATACGTAGCATAGATGCCAGAGTAATTAAATCCTGTCCGATGTGTCCATAACTGATAGCGCCGTGGTTGGCTCCCCAGTTGTTCATTACTGAATACACATCACGGAATGCAGGTTTATCGCATAGGCGGGGTACAAACCAAGTAGTAGGCCATGTGGGGTCTGTACGCATGTTCAGTACCTGATGGATTTCCGGATCAATATCTACTGTCCAGCCTTCTGCCAGTTGCAATACTGGGCCTAAGCCTTTTACCAGATTAAGACGCATCATGGTGACAGGCATACCGCCTTTAGACAAGAAATTAGAAGAGAAACCGCCTCCACGGAAATAGTCGCGATCTGCCGGATACCAAGTTGTAGCTTTCAGACAAGCTTCTACATCGGCTTCAGTCATTTCCCAGTTAGGTTTCATGCAGGGCTCTCCCGCTTCATTATGGCTCTCACCGGTAGCGTCCAGAGTGGTTGCACCAGAATTGATAAGATGGATGATACCGTTTTTAGCCATTCCGGTAAGTTCTTTGCCGGTAACACGTTTCACCGCTTCGGGGCTCCAGTAAGTACGGATGTCGGAGAACATCTGTCCACAACCACTCAGCAGGTGACCGAATAACATGGCAACACCATTGCAAGCATCATTTTCGGTAGCCAGAACGTATGCTTCGCGAATACCGTTCCAGTCGAAAGTGGTGTTAAGCAGTGCTTCACTGAAGTCACCGTTTGGTTTCCAGTCAGTCCATTGGCGTTGTCCCTGGAAGCCGGCTGCGATGGCATTATGGCCGATAGCTTCTTCTTTGAATCCCATTTCAAGCAATTTCGGGTTGCCCACCATCAAATCACGCATGATGATAGTCATTTTTACAATAAATTCCCAGTCGGCATCCTTCTCTTCACGGGTTTTGCGCTTTTCGGGACGGTTCTTAAAGTCTTCCCCTTCGTTGGGCTTGCAATATTTTTCAGTCCAGGCCATTGCCTTGGCATATTCTTCATGGTCATAGATTCCTTCTTCCATACGGCGCAGGATCTCAGTTTCGTCCACGCTTTCATTACGTATTCCCAGATATTCCTGGAAAAAGTCAGGATCGACAATAGAGCCGGCGATACCCATGCAGACACTACCGAAAGAAAGATAGCTTTTTCCGCGCATATTGGCTACAGCCATGGCGGCACGGGCGAAACGCAATAGTTTCTCTGCCACATCAGCCGGAATCGTGTTGTCATCCAAATCTTGTACATCGTGTCCGTAAATACCGAATGCAGGCAGCCCTTTCTGTGCGTGCCCGGCTAATACGGCAGCCAGATAAACGGCTCCCGGACGCTCTGTACCGTTGAATCCCCAGACTGCTTTCGGCCAGTGCGGGTGCATATCCATTGTTTCGGAGCCATAGCACCAACAACTGGTTACGGTAATGGTGGCCCCTACTCCTTCGCGTTCGAATTTCTCGGCACAAGCAGCGCTTTCGGCTACACGACCGATGGTGCTGTCTGCTATTACACACTCTACGGGGCTTCCGTCACCGTTTTTCAAGTTGGATGAAATCAGTTCGGCAACAGCTTTTGCTAGGTTCATAGTCTTGTCTTCAAGGCTTTCGCGGACACCACCCTGGCGACCGTCGATAGTGGGACGAATCCCGATTTTAGGATACTTTTTCATGATATACATAGGTTTTAGTTATTAAATTGAATTTCTTAAATGGACTTCGGTAGGAAGATAAGTTCTTATTTCCTGTCCGGTTAGCACAAATTCTGCGGCTTTCCTCCCCAGCTCTTCCCAGTTGATACTTAGTACGGTGATCCCTTGGTCTATTACCTCGTAGGCAGGAGTGTCATTGTAGGCTATCAGTCCGAAATCTTCTCCGCATTTCAGCCCGGTCGTCCGGCTTTGCTTGATTATATTGACTACCTCTATCTGACGGATTGCAATGTACACTTCTCCTTTGCGGACTTGTATCCGGTCTGTATTTTCCACAATGGCTGAATCAATGTGATAATCCTGACAGAAACAATTGAAATACTGACAACTGCTACGGGGGTGTTTGATGTCTTCGGGAAATAAAAGTACTAGTCTCTGATATTTTCTCAAATGTTCTTTTAATGCGGCCAATGCATGATAAAAGGAATCGTCAAAATCCTGACATACGTATGAATAATCCTTTTTATCGAACTTCCCGAAATCCAACAGCAGTAACTTAGACGAATCTATTTTGTAAAGATGGGGGGATAGTTTCTCATTGTCGAAGTTCATCACAATGTATTTGTTGTATCTGCCTATTGATTCACGTAAGATGGTATTGAAAAGTCGTTCATTATATTGATGAAACAATAAATCTACTTTGTAGTTGATGGATAGTTTTTTGATAAAACTATTATATAACGAGTATTTAAAGGGAGAATACTCGTCCAGCAGAAGCAGAATGTTTGTAAGCTTGTTGGTAACGTAGTAACCTTTTCCCGGAGTAGAGTCTATTATTCCCCGGTCTTTTAAATCAATGAATGCTTTGAATACTGTATCCCGCGATACTTGATAGTCACGGCTCAGTTTGTTGATGGACGGTAATGTGCAGTCCGATCTATATTTGCCCATGGAAATCTCCTGACTGAGTAAATCAGCCAGTTGTTTCACTTTAGTGGTCTGCTGTCCAAAGGTAACTTTCATGAACTGTTTAAGGTTTTACACGGACAATGCAAACTGTGCTGAACTGTCCCGATGCAAAGGAATGCAATTTATTCATAAACAGCAAGATAAAATGGTATGTTTTATAACACAAGAATCGATGCTTCTATATCGATTTCCGGAAGAATGTGTAGTACGTACTAATCAAATAATATAATTAGAGTATTTGCCGAAGTATATTAACCGCATTACAGAACAAAAGGGGATAGTCGTGTCTTGCCGGTGCGCCGGATATTGTTTTGCTGGTTTGTGAAATGATTGCCGGGCGTATGAATGCAAAATTGACTCGGGATATGGAATTTAAAGACGGACTGCATTTTATCATCAAACTTCCTTTATAAAAAATAGGTGAAACATTATTCATTGACAGGGCTTTTTTGTACCTTTGCACCCGGAAAAAGCAAGGATAAACTTTAAACAAAATAAGATTATGAGTAAAAAAGCCCTTTTAATGATTCTTGATGGTTGGGGTATCGGCGATCAAGGTAAAGACGATGTAATCTTTAACACTCCCACTCCTTACTGGGATTCTCTGTTGGCAAACTATCCGCACTCTGAATTGCAGGCTAGCGGTGAGAACGTTGGTTTGCCCGACGGACAGATGGGTAACTCCGAAGTAGGACACTTGAATATCGGTGCAGGACGTATCGTTTACCAAGACTTGGTAAAGATTAACCGTGCATGTGCCGACAACAGCATAATGAAGAATCCCGAGATTGTTTCCGCTTTCTCTTACGCAAAGGAAAATGGCAAGAATATTCACTTTATGGGATTGACTTCAAACGGTGGTGTACACAGTTCATTCGATCATTTGTTCAAACTTTGCGATATCTCTAAAGAATATGGCATTGAAAATACATTTATCCACTGCTTTATGGATGGTCGTGACACAGACCCGAAGAGTGGTAAAGGCTTTATCGAACAACTGACTGCGCACTGCGAAAGATCAGCCGGTAAAATCGCTTCTATCGTTGGTCGCTTCTATGCTATGGACCGTGACAAGCGTTGGGAACGTGTGAAAGAAGCATACGACCTGTTGGTTGAAGGTAAAGGAAAGCAAGCCGCCGATATGGTTCAGGCTATGCAGGAATCATACGATGAAGGTGTTACAGACGAATTCATCAAACCGATCAATAACTCTACCGTAGACGGTACCATCAAAGAAGGTGATGTGGTTATCTTCTTCAACTATCGTAACGACCGTGCCAAGGAATTGACTGTTGTGCTGACTCAACAGGATATGCCGGAACAAGGTATGCATACTATTCCGGGCTTGCAGTTTTATTGCATGACTCCGTATGATGCATCTTTCAAAGGTGTTCATATTCTGTTCGACAAGGAGAATGTTCAAAATACATTGGGTGAATACCTGGCTGCTAACGGTAAGACTCAACTGCACATCGCAGAAACAGAAAAGTATGCTCACGTAACTTTCTTCTTCAATGGTGGTCGTGAAACTCCGTATGATGCCGAAGAGCGTATCTTGGTTCCATCTCCGAAAGTAGCTACTTACGACTTGAAGCCTGAGATGAGTGCTTATGAAGTGAAGGATAAATTGGTAGAAGCTATCAAGACCCAGAAGTTCGATTTCATTGTTGTGAATTACGCTAATGGTGATATGGTAGGTCATACAGGTATCTATGAAGCTATTGAAAAAGCAGTGAAGGCTATTGACGAGTGTGTAAAAGATACAGTGGAAGCTGCCAAAGCTAATGATTATGAAGTGATTATTATTGCCGACCACGGTAATGCCGACCATGCACTGAACGAAGATGGTACACCTAATACGGCTCACTCTTTGAACCCTGTTCCATTTGTATATGTAACAGAGAACAAGAATGCCAAAGTAGAAAATGGGGTATTGGCAGATGTTGCTCCCTCTATCCTGCACATTCTGGGTATGCCTCAGCCTGCTGACATGACCGGACGGGATTTAATAAAATAATGTAGGAAGTATATTTATTTGTCATTCTGAACAAGGTGAGGAATCTGTAATGAAGCATGGATTCGCCACTTTGTTCGGAATGACATTTTAATTTAATAAGAGATGATACAGATAGATGATGTTGTAATCTCCTTTGATGTGTTTCGTGAGAAATTTCTTTGTAATCTCGATGCCTGTAAAGGTGAGTGCTGCATAGAAGGGGATGCCGGCGCACCGGTGGAACTAGAGGAAGTGGAAAAGCTAGAGGAGGTGCTTCCTGTTATTTGGGATGAACTTTCACCCGGGGCCCGGGCGGTAATTGATAAACAAGGAGTGGTTTATACAGATGAAGAAGGTGATTTGGTAACTTCTATTGTCAATCATAAAGATTGTGTATTTACCTGCTATGATGAGAAAGGGTACTGTTATTGTGCCATTGAGAAAGCCTTCCGGGCAGGTAAGACCGATTTCTATAAGCCAATCTCTTGTCATCTTTACCCCATCCGTATAGGTGATTATGGCCCTTACAAAGCGGTGAATTACCATCGTTGGGATGTATGTAAAGCCGCAGTGTTATTGGGAAAAAAAGAGAACCTTCCTGTATACAAGTTCTTAAAGGAACCGTTGGTGCGGAAATTTGGTGAAGAATGGTATAAAGAGCTGGAGGTTGCGGCAGAAGAATTGAAGAAAGAGGAATGATTTAAGCATCTTCGATTTTATCATTCCTGATTTATTACATTAACCGAAATTTAATACTACGAAAATACCCCATGAAAGACTACTCTTGTCATGCTGTATTCTATTATGCGCCGTTTCGACCTTGAAGGCGCAAGAACAGCCATTAATCAGTCCGGACGATTCTATCCGTAGTTTGGTGGGACGTTTGTTTCCTAATAGCAATCCGAATCTTTCGGCACACATGAACCTGCAATTCTCCACTTCGGGAGTTGCCAACTTTATTGAAGGAGATTTAGAGGATGCCTCTTTTAAATTGAATCGTGTGAAACTGGAGATATTAGGTTCTTTCAGTAAACAATTCTCTTATCATTTCCGTCAGTCATTTAATAAATACAACAATCCTCACTCGTTGGACAACTTATCCTCTTCCATTGAGTATGCTTTGGTGAATTGGAAAATGTCTGACCGGTTTACTTTGACCGTCGGGAAACAAGACATTGCTTTGGGTGGTTATGAATATTATGTTAATGCCATCAAAGTCCGCGAGTATAGTGAGTTTAATGATAACATCAGTTGCTATCAGGCAGGAGTAGCGGGAAGATTCAATCTGTCATCCACCAATGAGTTGGTGCTTCAGGTAGTAAATAACCGTAGTGGAGAAAATGATGAAACCTATCTTTACGGTTTGCCACAAGGAGTGGAAAAAGCTAAAGTTCCTGTTCTGTCAACAGTCAATTGGAACGGGTTCTTCTTTGATAACGCGGTACAATTACGATATGCGGCCTCATACGGGCAGCTGGCGGAAGGCAAGAATCTTTATTGTTTTACGGCGGGTAATATTTATGAGAAAGGCCCTGTTATTGCTTATATTGATTTAATGTATTCTCGTGAAGGGCTGGATAGCAAAGGTATTATCAGTGATTTGCAAGGTCCTGTTTTAATGACTCCATCTACGGCGCAGAATGCAGAATACTTTACTACGGTGGTGAATTTTGACTATCGTATCCATCCTAATTGGAATCTTTACCTGAAAGGTGCTTATGAAACAGCGGGTATCTATAAAACAAACGGACCTTTTTGACGAAAAGGACTTTATCGTACTACATGGAATGTGCAGGCTTGTGTGGAATATTTCCCGATGCGTAATAGTGAACTGCTTATTTTTGCTCATTTTTTATATAAAGGGCATCATTTGACCCGGCGTGCGCAGGCTTTGGGAGGTATGAGTCCGGACACGCAACGTATTTCTATCGGGTTGGTTTACTCTATTCCCGTTTTTTGATGTTCCTTATCATATCTTCACTCCGTTCCGTTTGATATTTCACATGGGTGAAGCAACTGCTTCACCCATGTGACAACGGCTGTTTACCTAAGTGAAATCGCTTCTTCACCAAGGTGAAGCAATGAACGCAGCCGGACAAAAATACAAGAAAAAAGGCTTACCTTTTTATTTCAATGAGGTTGTTTCCCCTTTTCATTGCAAGACCGGGGAAATACGCTATATTTGTGAAATAATTAATTACTTCAACTAACAACACAGAATATTATAATGAAAAAGACTGTCCTTTTTTTTCTGATGATTATATTGATAGCCTCGTGCCATCAAGAAGAAATTCCTTCTGTTTCCGATAAACCGGAAGGGAATCAGCTGATTTTTGATTTATCAGATGAAGATGTACTTCAGGGTTGTATTTATGTGAAACTGAAAGAAGAACCTACAGAAGAGGTGCAGGTAAGGAGTATTGGCAACACGGTAAGGACAGGAATTAAGGTGTTGGACCGGGCTGCCTCTTCTTTGAAAATAGAGAGAATGGAACGTACGTTTCCCTACGCCGGCAAATTTGAAGAACGTACTCGTAAGGAGGGCTTCATTTATGGTACAATGTTTGGTTCTCCAAAGACACATCAGCGACTCGTGCAGCTGCTGAAGTAGCTTTTCTAGATGGTATTGAAATGGCTGTTCCTGTTCCTAAGATAGTTTCCAGGGCAAGGCCGGAAACAGTATGGGATATGTATGGTGTCAGAGTGGGGGAGTGGTTGTTCAATGATCCGGATTTATCCAAACAATGGTATTTTGATAATCCCGGTACAGAATCCTGGCAGAGGGAAGGTGCGGATATCCGTTTAGTTGATGTGTGGAAACAATACAATGGGAATCCGGCTATTATTGTAGCGGTTGTAGATGGCGGTATTAATCAGGAGCATCCTGATTTGCTGGATAATTTATGGACGAATCCGGGTGAGATACCAGAGAATGGTATAGATGATGATGGCAATGGGTATATAGATGATGTACATGGTTATAATTTTGTAGATGATAATGCAATTTTGGTCCCTCATCGTCACGGAACTCATGTGGCGGGTACCATTGGTGCGACAAATAATAATGAAACAGGTATCAGCAGCATTGCAGGAGGGAACGGAACTCCCGGCAGTGGGGTGAAACTCATGAGTTGCCAAATTTTAAAAAGCTGACTTCCACTGGAGGAGAAGTCGCTTCTGATCCGTTTATTGCTGCCGCTATTAAATATGGTGCTGATAATGGAGCTGTTATCAGTCAGAATAGTTGGGGATACGCTGTCGGAACGGGGAGGAATACCTCTTCATATATTAATCCTGTACATAAGGAAGCTATTGATTACTTTATAAAATATGCCGGATGTGATAACAACGGAGAGCAACTTGACGGAAGTCCAATGAAAGGAGGGATTGTATTGTTTGCATCAGGCAATGCGAATACTTCTGACCCCAGGATAGCGGCGCCGGCTGATTATGACAAGGTAGTTGCGGTTGCAGCCATTGAGGCCGATTATAGAAAGGCTTCTTATTCCAATTATGGTACATATATGGATATTTCTGCTCCCGGAGGAGCATTGAACGGAGATGGGCGGATATGGAGTACGACCACAAAACTGGCCGGTAATTATGAATATCTGGCCGGTACATCTATGGCGTGTCCGCTGGTCAGCGGTGTGGCAGCACTGGTGATAGAGAAGTATGGGGTAGGCAAGAAAGGGTTTACACCGGAAACTCTGAAGGAAATCCTCTATCAAAGCGCATACGATTTGGATGAATATAATCCGAGGTATACCGGCCAGTTGGGGCACGGATGCGTGGATGCCACAGCTGCTTTAAAGATAGATGTTTCTAATCTTCAATCCTTTTACATTGAAGTCCAATCAGGTAACTGATAATACTCTGATATTAGTGTAAGCAGCAGTATGGCTGGTAATGGAGAACTGACTTGTATAATGGCATTGGCAATAAGGTGCTGAGTCTTCATTTGGAACTTGAAGCCGCCTCCTTGCATTCTGTGGACATAACCAAGCTTTCTGCCGGATATTATACATTGGTGTACCGAGCGAACGGGATGGAGATCAGAGAGAAATTTATCAAGTACTAATCCTGATAAAAATGAAATAGGACATGAAACGAATAGGACTATATCTGTTTATAATAGGCATAACTTTTATTAAAGCTTATGGACAAGAGGATTCCGGACCTGTCAATACCGGAGCGGCAAACTATCTGACTATACCGGTTGATGCACGCAGCGCAGCCATGGGAGGTGCCGGTGTGGCGATTTCGAGGGGAAATAATGCCGTTTTCCATAATGGTGCGGCAACTTTATCGGAGGCCATGCACAAAGGTGGGGTTACGTATACTTATTCCCCGTGGATGCGTGACTATGAGTCTGGATACTCTCTTCATAGTTTAGGCGGTTTTTATAAAATTAATAAGCGCAATGCCATTCTGTTAGGTTTCCGTTATTTCGGCTATCCGGAGATGGATGGAATAGGGGAGGATGCTTCGGGAATACATCCCAAAGAAATAGCTGTGGTGGCAGGTTATGCATACGAGGTCATAAAGAATCTTTCGGTTTCCGCTACTTTTAAATATCTGTATTCGGATATGGGTAAGATAGGAAATAGCAACGGTGCGAGTTCTGTGGCTTTTGATTTGGGGATATTATATAAGCGTGAGATAAAGGATTGGGAAGGTGCCGGTTGGTCGGTCGGGATTCATGCGAGTAATCTTGGACCGAAAATAAAATACCTAACCTCTAAAGAGGCTCTTCCTGCAATGGTCAAAGTAGGAGGTGCTGCTGACTTGCCTTTTGCATCAATGCATAGGTTGACTTTGACCGCTGATCTAGGTTACAGGCTTTCCCCCGATGATGTACAGGCGTTAAATGTAAGTGCCGGGGCGGAATATGCATGGATGGAGCATCTCATGTTGCGTGGCGGTTATCATTATGGTGATAAGAATAAAGGAGATGCCAGTTATGCTACGGCCGGGGCAGGAGTGGAATATGCAGGTGTGCATTTGGATTTTGCGTGGATGTTTGCGGGACATGAATGTCTTGCCAGAAATACGTTTTGGATTTCTTTAGGATACTCTTTTTAACTCTTGCACGGTTAGTCCTAGAAGCCTATATACATATATTAGGCTTCTAGGTTATCGGTTATTAACAGGAAGATTATGAGTTATCTTTACTTTCTTTTTGTAGATGATTGGAATGCATTCATAATGGCTGTGGGTTTTCCGTTTTTGTCAAAGGCTCCCATATCATATCCGTTCCATTCGTAACATTCCGGTTCCCAGTACCATACACCAGCGCAAGATTCCATGTCTCGGGCTTTGTTTATAAAATCGGCAAGGACTTGGGCGGAAGCGGAATCATTTTGTTTTACCCCTATTTCGGTTATCATGACTTTTACTTGGAAAGTCTTTGCTAGTTGGCTGATGTGTTTTAATGCTAACAAGTTCATTTCTTGCCATAATTTTGTGGAATGAGTTTGTGGATAGTGTGACAGGCCAATCATATCCAATTTTCCTCCAGCTTCTTTGAACTGCTTGAACCACCAAGTTAAGTCGTCCCAGGCATTGTCTATGTGAACAATAACGATACTTTGGGGGAAGATTTTTTTTACGGCATCGTAGCCGGTATTGACAAACTCGGCCAGATTTTGTGTGTTTTGTGGATATTTCACTCGCTCATTGGTACTGTTTAAGCCTTTGACATCACATTCTCGGATATCATAGAATGCACCGCTGAGTGCGACATTCTCATCCCACAACATTCCTGGACGGATTTCGTTACCCACTTGTACCCATCGTGGGGATATGTCTTCCGCTTTTAATGCTTGCAAGATGTCGATGGTATGGGCGGCAATGGCCGTCTTTAGTTCCGCTACTGATTTGCCGATCCATGCCTTGGGCTTGAACTGTTGTCCGGGATCAGCCCATGAGTCGCTGTAATGGAAGTCTACCATGACATCCAGACCTTGTTCTTTGGCTCGTCGGGCTTTGTTCACAACGTCTTGTTTACCGTTCCATCTGTCTTTGGGATTTACCCATACGCGCAGGCGGATGGCATTTATGCCCAGCTCTTTCATCAGTTGGAAGCAGTCGGTTTCTATGCCTTCATGATTGTAAAACTTCAACCCTTTTTTTTCCATTTCACTCACCCAACTGATGTCGGCTCCTTGAGTAAAACTGGTTTTGGAAGGTGCTGGTGTATCGGAATTATCTGTTCCGGACTGTTCGTTGCCGTGGCTTCCGCAAGCTGACGAGGATAATACCAGCAAAGCGGTTAGCATATAATTCTTGAGGTTATGATATATTTCTTTCATGTGTTTTCGTATATTAGTTTTTTAGAAGATAGACAACGGAGGCATATCCGTCTAGTTTTAAATAAAAGTTTCCATGGTCTTCCTTCTCCTGTACATTTCCGGATACGGCGATAGCTTTCTCCGTCCTGTCCGTCAAGGGAATCTCTATTTCAGAATTGCCAAAAATTATGAATAACCAATAGTTTCTCGCTATCTTTAGTCATGTACCAGGCGGCAATACTTTTGATTTTTTTTCTCCCTCTCCCGATTCGTTGAACAGAGCATGACGGGTCATGGTTCCTTGGGCCAGCGCTGGATAGGTGTTACGCAATGCGGTAAAGATCAAGTAGGTATTCAATACTGACTGATGGTCTGCCGTCTGTTTGGTTACATCGGGGATGTTTGTGCTTACTGTGGCATCTATTTTGTCGGTATAGTGGGTGGTATAACTGTCTCCCCACAACATAGGTCCGCGTACATATTCATCTCCTTTGTCTTTGGTGCCGTATAATCCTAGTTCTTCACCATAATAAATATAAGGTGAGCCGGGAGTAGTGAGCAGGACAGCGGCTGCTAATTTCTCCTTGGCGGTAGATTTACCTAGCTTGGAGGCTGCACGATCTTCATCATGGTTGCTTAGTTTGGTTGCTGCGATGTACCCGGGACGATAGGCGGCATATTCTTGCCTATAGTTCAGGATGTCTTTGGTGAAATAACATCCGGTGGCATTATTGAGAGCCCATTCCAGACGATACCAGAAAGAGAACTCGAACAAAGCGGGCAGACCGGCATAATAGGGGGCTACTTCGTTGTATTCGGACAGTACTTCACCCACCATGTAGAAATTGTCCGTGTGTCCTTTTTGCTTGTAATAAGTGTTCATGTCTTCGTAGAACATATTCAGAAAACGGGGGATTTTCGTTGCTGGTAGCACTGTGGTAGATGTGCTTGACAGCATCCAGCCGCAGTCCGTCCACACCTCGGTCTATCCATCCTTTGGCACTGTTTGCCATGGCTATGTACGCAGGGGAAGAAGTGGCTTGTTCCACCGCACCATAGTTGAGGTCGGCAAAGTAGTCGGTGGCAAACTGGGAATGATAATACCATAAGTTCATGGAATCGAACAGAATATCGGCCGCTGTTTTGTTATCAAGAGTGAATGCAGTTCCCAAAGTGACTTTGTGGGAAGCAGAAGTAGCACCGTATTTAGTTCCTGCAGGCCAAGAAGGATCGTTACTAGTGCGGATTAGAAATCCCCAAGAGGAAACGAAGTCTGTGGTCAGTTCATAATGGTTGTTCCCTTTGTCATAGAATTTTTTACATATGCCTTCTCCGAAATAAAGGTATTTTGGCTCCGTTTTGTGCCGGGGTCAGGGTTGTCCGCATCGGCTTTTTCGGCCCGGGTTACTGTGACGGTGGGTTGCGAGGCTTTGCTCCAGTCGAGGCTGAATGTATAGATGCCTTTTACTTCTGTATCTTCGGAGGAGGTTGCGAACCATTCATTGGCGGCATATTCTTCTTTGGGTATCATGGCTATTTTTCCTTCTGCTATCTCTGTTTGAGGAGATTGGGAGAAGAGATAGTAGCTACGATAAAGATTATCAGTAGATGAGGTGGCTTCCTTGAACCAAGGGTGGGCTTTGCCCGTATGGTTCATTACATAATCCAGGTATATTTTTATGTTGCGCTTGTGGGCTTCGGTGATGAGGCGGTCGAAGTCGGCCTCTGTACCTAGTTTGGGATTGACTTTGGTATGGTCTGTCACATCATAGCCGTGATAGGACATGGCAGGATGGATGGGGGAGAGCCAGAGGGCTGTCACTCCGAGGCTGTTGATGTAATCCAGCTTGTCAATGAGTCCGTTGAGGTCGCCGTATTTGTCACCGTCTTTGTCTGCAAAGGAGTAAACTAATAATTGATAGGAGATGTCGGCACGCTTGGTACCATCCCAATTGTCGGGGGCGGCAGTGATATTTTTCCAAGTGGCGGTAGGAGGATCAGGGTTTTCGGGAGTCGGAGGAACCGGTATTTCCGGCGAATCGTCAGAACAGGCTTGTGACAGAGGTACCAAGCAAAGCAGGAATAGTATACCTACTAGAAAGAGATGGATTCGTTTCATGGTTTCTTTGTTTATAAGGGGTAAAAGAATAAGGCGGAGTACAGTATTACGGAAATTCCGCAAGCCGTAAACCGCCTTTTGTCGGTATAGGTACGGGGAGGATACAAGAAGCGTACCTATACTTGTATTGATTAGTTCTTAGTTAGGGTCAACAGGTTCATGCCGTCGCATTGAGGGATGAACCTGATGGTATAGTTTCCGGCCGTAACGAGCGATGTTGCCGGCATTGAAAGTCGGTTCGGCTATCGAACCACCCCAGTTGATGTCCCAGTCATTATTGGCGCGGATTTTGATTTCACCATCCGTTAGGTTGGTGGTCAGATTCCAACTTCCATCTTCTTCGTTGTAAGTCATGTCGGTATCGGCATCCCATCCGGATGGGGTGGCGCTACCTATCACTCCGAGAGTTGAGATGAGGGTATGCTTGTAAGTCATGGCAGTCAAATCCACTTCCATCATGTAGAACCCTGCTTCCGGAGCGTCGATATTTCCTGCACCGTTTTCATCAAGTGTACCTGCCAGAGCATCACCACTTACTTTTTCCCAATCGCCTGTCCAGTTATCTTTTTCTGGGTTCGGCTTGTATTTGAATTCTCCGTTCAAATAGGCGAAACCTCTGTATTTGCCATCAAAGTTTATTCCGGCTAGCGGGCAAGTACCTGACCATGAGGTGTTATTACCTATTTCATAGATGTAAGGAGCGAAACCCAGCTCTTCCAGTGTGTAGGTGTATTCCATCATATCCAATGTCATTCTATACATGCCGGCTTGAGTTATCATGCCGGCTTGTGGATTGTTTGTTGTAAGTGTTCCTTCGGTAGCGGTATCTCCATCGGTTACGGTTCCCAATACACCAGCTCCCCAGAATTCTCCCTCGGTATTGGTCTTCGGAATAATTTTCCAGCATTGATTATCAGCGGTTGTGGTGAATACGATGGAAAATTTGGAATCTTCATAAACGTCTGTTCCCGAATGGCTGAATCCCACCATGCCGTCAGCGCTCCAACCATTTACCGAGGTTTCATCCTTGTCGTTCTTTATTGTGAACATGTCGCCTACAAGATAGTAACCGGTGTCAATAAATGGTGCGGCCGGAGTGAAATTTACGTCAAACGAGCCGGCATTTACCAATAAGGCTTGTCCGTCTTTTATGGCATTGGCATATACTTGGGCAATGAAGGGACGCGCTATAGGACGTTTCCCGTAAGTTTCCACTACCAGCTTCTGAATGGTCAGGCTGTCAATCATTCCGTCTGTATTGGATTCCAGTTCTCCTGCCTTACCTTTCTCGGTAGAGAGCTCTACCCGTACATTGCCCAAGGTATATCCTTCGGGAAGTGTGGCATTAGATAGAGTGAACAATTTGATGCTGCTCCCCGGATTGGATAAATTGATGTCATCGACCTTGGATGCCGAGAAATCGGGAAGGGTTATTGCAGCTTCTTGTTCGTTGGCTTGAGGAGTTGCCCAATCAGTGTAATCATCTGTGCATGAAGACATGCACAGAACAGTCAGACCGATTAATGAATTGATATATTTTTCATCTTGATTCAATTAAAAAGATTATTATTTGATTTCGCCTTCGCCGGTAGCGAAGTTCAGGTAGAGCTGCTGTCCCGCTTTGCCTGCTACTCGTGCTTGGTCTCCATCGTTGGCACGATATTCAATTTTGCCGTCGAAGACCATGAACTCGCTCTTCCACCACTCAAAGGTAGGAATTTTTACGTATGCACGCACACCGTCACCATCGCCACCCGGAACACTGGCAGCAAAAGCAGGTGAGACAAAAGAAGCGTTAAAAGTATCGGGAATGGTACATAACCAGCCTTCAGCCTGCTCTTTCCAGTCGCTGTTGCCTACAACAGGTCCCATCAACCATATTTCAGGTTTGTTAAACTGTATATCATAGACGAGGTTGCGTCCCGAAACGGAAGAGGTGATTACCATTAAGTACCATCCCGGAGTATCAGTAGCGATATTGTCTCCGTTGTCTTTGATATTGCCTGCCAAATCGCCGTTTATACTGTTTATACCAGAAAATCCTGTTTCATTTCCATCCCAAGCTTTGCTCTGATTGAATTTGATGCCGGCATCGTCTATCCATACCATAGACCAGAATACATGAGTTGCACCGTTTACGGGAATCATCTTGGTTGCCGAATCCCAGTTCCATTCGTTAAATCCGCCTACGATATATAAGTTTTCGGGGGTATTGACCGGAGGAAGCGAGAAAAGTAAATGTACTTTATTCAATGACACTACATTGGAAAGTATTTCGGTTCCTTCTATTGCTTTGTTATCACTGGTCATCATAACTGCTCTCAAGCGGATATAGACCGCTATATCCATCGGAAAATCAACATCGGTTGCACCTTTGTTTACTTTCATATCTGTAAGTGTACTAGCTAAAAGAGGTGCGTCTATACTGATTTTTGTTCCTGCATTGACATTACCTATTTCTGTAAAATCGGTCATGGATTCATCGAATGCCACTTGCACATAGTATCCAACGTTGGCGGGGAAGCCGTAGTCGGGTTGTGAACAGGGATATTTCGATAGAGGAAGAATTGGCCAAATCGATTACTGTACCGCTGATAGCTGGAGTGTTTAGGACAAATTCGGTGGGTGAGATTAGCGTTGGGTTGGAGTCGCGATCATCATCACATGCGGTGAATATACCCAGTCCCAATCCGATAATCAAAAATGATTTAAGTATTTTATTCATTGTATTTTCATTTAATATTTATAAACAAAAAGTTTTCAGTATCCCGGGTTCTGAGTCAAATTGGAGTTGGCAGTCAACTCATTGGTCGGGATGGCAAAAATATTAAGATGTGCATCAAAACTACGTCCTTCATAAGATCCGCCTTTCCATTGCCAAGTGTAATTGTTGTTGCCTCCATAGCGGTTGAATCTAATTAAGTCCATACGGCGGCGGCCTTCAAAATAGAATTCTCGGCTCCATTCATCGCAAATATCATCCAGGCTATATGCATTTGTACGGGTAGAAGCATGTGCACGACTTCGGATGGAGTTAACTGCTTGTGTACCTTCAGATGTAGTGTTTCCTCCATTCAAGCGAGCATCGGCTTCTGCAAAAGTCAGATAGGCTTCTGCAACACGTAGCAAGAAGTAGTCGGTATCGGCGAAGGTGGCATCATGTCCGGCTGAACCGTCTGTTTTGAAGTTGGTGAATTTTGCAATAGCATAACCGCTTTTAAAGGTAGATACATCTTCATTGTTTAAGGTACGTCCCACACCGTCGAATAAAGCACGGTCGTCTTTGGCTGCTACATACATGTCGTAGCTTGGCAGTTCGGGGGCATCATTCTGAGGGAAGAATTTGCGGATGAGGTCAGGACGTGCGCGGTTACCGCCCCAGTTTTGTGCAGAAACACCGTTGGTGGCTGTCAGGTCATTAGGGTTTGCATGCATCTCACCATCAAAGCAACCAGCTATCAAGAACAGGGAAGTACCCCAACTGGTGGTTGTCAAACCGTCTTGAAGTAAGGGTAGAAGAGCTTCGTAAGCAGCATCAGTTTCCCCGTTGTCACCCATGAATAACATTTGATAGGCAGTCCATCCGCCTTTTCCCACAGTATTGAGCCGGTAGGAGGATTTTATTACTTTGTCGGCATATTCTTTTGCTTTTTGCCATTGGGCCGTTCCTGTATAAAATTTTCCGAATTCAAGTACAGGCGTGAGAGCAACAGCCAGCAGGCAGCTTTGTCTACACGACCATAACCGGCATCTGTCGTATTTTTTTGCTTTTTGCTTCGGAAAGGGCCGGTTCTATTCCGATCAGTTCCTGTTCAAGCCATTCATACATTTGAGCTCTGGATCTTTGTTCAGGTTTGGTCATTGGTTCCAATGTAAAGGGTATGTTTCCCCAACCATCCATCAGTAAGAAGTAGTGTAGGGCACGTACAAAGCGGATTTCGGCAGACATGGTGGCATCTGTATCTCCAGCCATAGCCAGATATTGGTTACAATAGGTGATGCCGGTAGTCAGACGGGCATAGAACCCGTTTAACATAGGATGGGAAGCATTGTAAGTATTGTAGCAGAAACTGGCTACACCTTCATCTCCCCAGCCGCAGATAGCTTCATCAGTGGTCAGTTCGTTGGAATTGAACAATTGGCGGATAAAGCCTGTCGTACCACCATCCAAACCGTCAATATCACAGTCACCGTTAGCACCACCGTTTCCGGCTAATGCCATATTGGCGTAGCACTTGTTGAACAATCCGTTTAAATCAACATTGGTATCGATGTTCGGATCGATAGGATCTACATCTAAGTCTCCGATACATGAGGTTGCCCCCAAAGCCAACATCATGAATGTGGCAGGAACGATATTCTTTATGTATTTTTTCATATACTGCATAATTTTGCGAATTAGAAATTCAGGTTAAGACCAATAATAAATGAGATAGGACGCGGATAGAGATTGTTATCGAATCCGTTATTGATTTCGGGGTCGATGCCATCATAGTTTGAAATGGTGAAAACATTCGATACGGTTCCATATACGCGTCCATTCAAACCGCGATAGCTTCCGTTCTTGAAGAGATTGGAAAAGCTGTATCCTAAAGTGATGTTGTCACACTTCAAGAATGAGGCGTTACGCACCCAGTAGTCCGAAGCTTTGGCGGTAATTTCGTAAGTTTGCCAATTTCTGGCTACAGCGTCTACCGGACGGTTAGACAGGTAATTCAAAGAGTTGGACCATACTTCACCAGGATTCATGTTGCTCCATCCGGCGTTGATTCCATCATAAACATAGTTACCTAGACTGGCACGCAGTGAGAATCCGAAGTCCCAATTTTTGTATTCCAGGCGGGAGGAAAGCCCCATAGTTACGTCGGGAGCAGCATTTTTATAAAGGTATTTGTCATTTTCGGTAATCTTACCGTCACCGTCCCGGTCTACTACTGCATTTTCTATCGGGTTGCCTTGTGGGTCATATACTTGTTGGTATACATAGAATGAATTAGCTGGATACCCTACTTGATTGTATTGCAGATAAAAACCCGAACCTTGACCTACTTTGATATCGGTATTGGCTACAGGAGCACCACTATCGGATACACCACTTAGATCGGTAATCTCATTCTTATTATAAGTAAGGTTATAATTAATAGTCCATATTAAGTCATTGTTTACAATGGGTTTCCAGTCTAAGGCAAATTCGATGCCTTTATTTTCCAACGAACCGATATTTTGCCATGCTTGATTTCTATAGCCAGCCATGGACGCTAATGGTGCATAGTTCAGCAAATCTTCGGTTTTACGGTAATAAGCATCAACACTGGCTGTCAGCCGTTGATCCATAATACCAAAATCAACCCCAATATTATAGGTAGTAGTGGTTTCCCATTTTAAATCAGGAGTATAGTTGTCCGGGCGGTATAGGGTTCCGTTACCTATCAGTGGATAAAAACCGTTAGTACCTGTGCTTACTGAGTATGTGGGAATCCAGTTATAATTGTTAATTTTTCTCCTGCCTGTTGACCTGTCATGCCCCAGCCTAAGCGAAGTTTCAAGTCAGATATCCAAGATATGTCTTTTAGGAAGTTTTCTTCTTTTGCTTTCCAAGCTAAGGCTACAGACGGGAACCACGCCCAATGGTCTTTGAAGCGTGAAGTTCCATCATCGCGAACGGTAGCTGTAAGATAGTAACGGTTCATAAGTATGTAGTTGGCACGTCCGAAGAAGGAAACCAAATAACTGTCGGTCTTGTATTGATACGGAGTGTGAGGACGCTCTGTGCCGGCTAATGTGGGGTCATCGTTCGTCATCGGATAACGACCTACGTAGTCACTGTTTGTGCTTTTCCAAAAATGTTGCCATTCGTAACCTCCCATAATATCAAAATGGTGGTTATCATTAAAGTCTTTATAATATTGGGCGTATGCATTCAATGAAAGGTTGCGTTTTAGGATACTTTCACCTCCAACAGAACCATAATACATGGCACTAGGGGAAGCAGTAGATTTATTCTGTGCTTGGCGTCCTTTGGAAACATCGGCACCTAGAGATAAATGAAGGCGAAGGTCTTCAAGACCATGTACTTTATAGTCGATATCGGCACTTCCCACAAAGGCGCGGCTGTGGGCAACTTCTGTGTTAAAAGCAAGCATGGCTAATGGGTTGGCACATTCTGCCGTGCTGTTATAGATGAACGGCCATGTGGAGTCGCCTAATGATGCGGCCGATGACCATTGGAAAAATCCCCCATAATTTTGTAATGTCTGATCCAATGCATTGCCGAATTGGGCTTTGTGATATTCGGATGTGAAATTATAAGGATCTTGGGTAGGGTCCATCTTTACAGCAGCACCTACGGCTCCACCGTCGGCATATGCAGAACGTGCGTACATTCCTTTCGCATTGAGGTTCATAGTCAAATGATCGTCAAAAAAAGACGGATTAAGATTCAATGCAGCTGTGACACGTTTGAAATCAGAATTTTTCAAGATACCTTCTTGATTGGTGAAACCTACAGATACACGATAAGGAAGGTCTTTTACTGCACCCGATACGGTTATATTGTGGTCATGACTGAGAGCGGTACGGTAAATAAGATCTTGCCAGTCGGTGTTGGCTGTACCCATGGCACGATAAGCATCGCTGTTTTCTCCGTATAAATCGGTGATAAGTTGACGGTATTGGTTGCTGTCAAGTACATCAACTGTTCCTTTTTTCTGACTCAATGTGACACTACCTGAATAGGAAACTGAAGGCTTTTGCCCTTTGCGTCCCTTTTTAGTAGTGATGATGATAACACCGTTTGAGCCGCGTGAACCGTAGATAGCAGTGGCTGAAGCGTCTTTTAATACGTTGAATGATTCGATATCCTGCGGATTAATCATGGCTAGTTTGTTAGAGAGGCCTTTTACTCCCTCATTGTCCATAGCCATACCATCAATAACAATTAGAGGGTCATTAGATGCGTTCAGTGAAGAACCGCCACGTATACGAATCTGGGCGCCACTGCCTGGGGCACCATCATTACTTGTTACATTGACACCGGCTATTTTCCCAGAAATCATATCCTGTGCGTTTATTACTAAGCCTTTGTTCTTTCCATCCGGTTTCATGGCTGTTACCGAACCGGTCAGGTCATTCTTTTTAGCCACACCATAACCGATAACGACTACTTCTTCCAAAGTTTCCGTATCATCTTTCAGTATCACATTTAGTGAAGTAGCAGCCGGAAGTTCCTGGGTCAGGTATCCGATAAACGAAATAACAATTATATCACCTTTATTGGCGTTTAACAGGAAGTTACCGTCAAAATCAGTGATAGTACCATTGGTTGTTCCTTTTACCACAACATTGGCACCGATAATTGGTTCGCCTGTTGTGTCCTTTACAAGTCCTTTGACAGTCATTTGTTGGGCAAATGCGTCTATGGACAAGAAGCATCCTACTATCAGTGTGAGTAGGATCTTGAACATCAAGTTTCTTTTCATGTCTTTAAATTTAAAGTTAAATAATTATTTCAAGTTTATATTCTCAGCTAAAAACACCTATTGAAAACTGTTTTCCCAAACAATCAGATTATTATGCTCCTTTAATCCTTATATTTCTAATGGAATTGATCTTTCTTTAAAACCATTGAATTTTTCTGAAAATTTTGTGATATCTGTTCAACTGGATATTGAGAGAGTTGAAACATGTATTTGTTTTTTAGATTTATTGAGATAGAATGAGTTCTCTATATTTCTGTTTATTGAAATAAATTTCAAAAAAGTATCTGCAAAAAATGATTTGTAATGAGATACAATAGGGGAAAAATTCTTTTTGGTTTTCATGATTTAATGGTATTTAGTTTTAGGTTAACGGTTATCCTCACTTTATTTTGTTTTGGATGTTGCAAATGTAGCTTTCTTGTAAATTGATTCTTTATCTAAGAATAAAAATATAAATGATTTAAATCAATTGTATTTTATAAGTGTTTGATTTATAGAATGATGTGTCTTTTTTGTATCTGAAAAAATATAAATGATTGTGAACTGTTTCGTGTTTGGACAAGAATGATTTATGGTTCTTTTATATTAATTCTTTGTCAAAACTTTAGTTTATATTGCATCAGCTAAGAGTTTTCTATAAAAAACTTTTAACCGATGCAATATAAAGGAATAAACTTAAAAGTAGTTTTATTTGTTTTTTACAACAATGATTTTGGGAGTTACCTTGTTGAAATACCACTTGATGGTATAGTTACCGGCTTCTGAAACTTTAAAATTACCATCACCGGCATCTTCAAACTCTCCTTCTACAGCTCCGGGAGCTATATCGTCTTCCCATTTCTCTTCAGGGCGTATTTTCCATTTATTACCGGCGGACATATCTAGGGTAGCTTTTAAATAATATTGAAATTTGTTGTTTTCATCCGTTTCAGTTTCCAGTGTCATCATTGTGTCACCGCTTCCCCAGCTATTGTGGTCTCCTACAATTCCCCATGAGTTGTGAGGTTTGGAAACTTTCAATTCTCCTGTGGTATTATTGAATTCTAAATAATAACTGTTTTTGCTGTATGCTTTAATGTCCCCTCCATTACCGGATACTAAAGTAACGAGGGATTGTTCGGGTGTCATACTTTCCGGAGCTCCCCAATTGTCCGTACCCCAGTCTTCCGTACCGCAGAATTTCCAACCATCGGCTGCTTTGCCGTCGAAGTACACCATAGCGGTGTATATATTATCAGAATTTACCGAATATACTTTTTGGCTTTTGGTGAAATCCCAACCATTATAACTTCCACGGAGTGTGATTGCCGGATATTCCGGCTCACCTTCATATGGAGTGATGGTGGTTGAGACAATGTTGGAATACAATGTATCGGCAGCTGCTGAGATAGAAGACGATATCCGAAATTCGATTCCTATCGGCGCTGTCTCCATTTCATAGACTTTCAGCAGGGTCATGATTTTGCTGTTCAGGTCACTGACAGTGATAGTATGTGATAAATCTGTTTTGGATGAGGCTAAAATTACTTTATTGGCAAAATTTTTGTCTTTAACATCCATTTCCAACGCATTGATAACGCTTGCTTGATAGCCTAAATCCGGATAGCTCCAGGTAAGGGTGAATGCCTCTTGGGAAGCATTTTTTGATTCCAGTATATAACTGTCATTCAAGGATGACAGGGTAGACGGGATGGCATTTTCCGAACTATATGTCACTTGTTCCAAATCACTTTCACAAGCAGTACAAAGTAATAGGGTAAAAATAGAAGTTGATATGCTTTTTATGAATTTCATGATGATGTACTTATTGATTAATAACCTTCATTTTGTTGTAAGTTACCGTTTACGGTCAGGTCGGTAACAGGTATAGGATACACGTTATATCTCTTGTTCACTCCTACTCCGGTATTGATTCCTCCTTTGAAATCCCATGTATAGGAGCCGGAAGTAAGCAGATCGAAACGTACTAAATCTGTACGGCGGATACCTTCCCAATATAATTCACGCCCGCGTTCATCTAACAAATTACGGAAATTATTTTCCTCTAACCAATTTTCGGAAATGTTGTGTTTTTCATCTCCATAGGCACGCTTGCGAAGGGCGTTGATATATTCAACAGCACTAGCCTTACTTCCTTCTCCACCGCGTGCTACGGCTTCTGCATACATCAGGTAAATATCTCCCAAACGGAACATCGGAAAATCAGTATCTACCCATAATGTATTTTTTCCCGGTTGTCCGTTGCTGTCTAAATTGCTGAATTTGAATACACTCCATCCTTCAGTTTCAAAAGTTCCGGATACACTGGAAGTAATGTCGATAGAGCGTCCTTTATCATAAAAAATACCACGTTTATCTTGAATCTCAGAAGCTTTGGGTTCTTCATCATTTTGAAAATCAAAGAGATGAACCAGATTGCTTGTTGCGCGGAATCCTGCCCAGCCTTGGTCTACCCCACTGTGTGCTAGTAAAACATCTTTGTCTTCAGCTCCTCTGGCTCCGATGATAATGGCAGCCATACCCCATGATTGGGTCTTGTCCCCATCAAAGATGATAGGATAGATTATTTCTTTTTGGTATCCGGATTCTCGCCATTGTCTGCTTTGAATAAATCAGCATAGTTGTCTGCCAGTTGATACCCTGCTTTGATCACTTCGTTGCATGCATTAATACATTCGCTATATCGTGCCTTACCGGTGTAAACTTCTGCATTAAGATACATGCGTGCTAATAAAGAACTGGCAACAGCTTGATCTGCTACTCCGTATTCGGAGCGTGGAGAGGGCAGATTGGGTTTGATTTCGTTTAGTTCTGCTTCTATCCAATTGAACAGGTCTTCTCTAGACAGCGGGGCAGGTTCTATGGAATAATTCTTTTCAGTGATGAATGGAGGCAATGCAAACATATCCATCAAGATATAATAGGCAAAAGCACGGTTAAAGCGGGCTTGTGCAATATAACTTTCTTTGTCAATGCTTTCGGGCGCGTTGGGAATGTTCTTTAAGAACTCATTTACCAGTGCCACTATATACATGCAGCGTTGATAAACCCCTTCAATGGGTTCCACTTTATTGGTAGTCCATGTCATATAGTTTACTTCTGTGCACCATGCATCATTCCATGCGTTCTTCATTTCATCGGTTGGCTGTTCTTGTAAAGTCCACCAACAGCGTAATAGTGCAGTATTTCCTGCATCAAGGCCTGAAATATCTGAACTGCTGCTGCCGTCTTGTCCGGATAACGCCCAAACTGAGTATATTTTATGAAGTCCTTTAGTGTAGCTTTCCGCATCGGTATAAGCTTTGTCTGCTGTTTCCACTGTGGGATCCAAAGGTAAGACATCCAAATCATTGAGACAACTTGAAAAAACAAACAGGCAAGTTGCCAGAGTTGTATAGATATATTTTCTTGTTTTCATACGTAATTCTCATTAAAAGTTAAGATTCAAACCTATAGTGTATGTGCGGGGACGTGGCCAGATGTTAGAATCTATCGCTCCACATTCCGGGTCTAATCCGCTATATTTTGAGATAGTAAATACATTTTGGACAGATGCGCTGATACGTCCTGATAGTTTGGCTGCAAACAGATTTTGGAAAGAATAGCCTAATGTAAGGTTGTCCATCTTCAAGAATGAAGCATTTTCCAGAAAATAGTCGCTGGCCATTTGTTCGCTGGTATTCAGCAAGGTAAAGCCTGTATCTTGAAAACCGTTATAAAGATTTGTAATAAATCCTTTTCCACCATAATTGTTGGAAGTGCTATTGCCTGATGCCACGCCATTGTATACATAATTGCCAAAGTTAGCACGGAGATTAAAGCCCAGATCCCATTTTTTGTAGCTGAACTGAGAACTGAAACCCATATATACTTTAGCCATCGGACTTTTGTGGGTTAGATAACGGTCGGCTTCGGTAATTTGTCCGTCATTGTTTCGGTCTACAAATGCATTTTGGATAGGCTTGCCGTTTTCATCGTATACTTGTTGGTATAAATAGAATGTTCCAGGCATTTCACCTACTTGGTGTTTTTGGTTTGTGCCGGCATCAATACCTTGGTAGTCGGGATTGAAAGTGGTAGTCAGCTTGGTAATCTTGCTATCATTCCAAGTGATATTATAGCCTACCTCCCATGTGAAGTCTTTGCTTTGGATAGCTATGGCATTTACATTGGCTTCCACACCTTTATTTTTCATTTTACCTACATTAGCGGTAATCAAGTTGATAAAATTCGTTCCCGCTGCGGCACTGATGGTGTTTAACAAGTCTTTTGTATGTTTCTGATAATATTCAATACTACCGTTGATACGGTTATTTAAGAATCCGAAGTCGATGGCTACATTGTATGTAGTTGTTTGTTCCCATTTTAAATCAGGACTGTAACCGTTTGGCTTCAAAAGCGTAGTTCCTAAAATAGGTTGTATTAGGATTAGTGCTGAATGAATAGGATGTGATATATTGATAATCTCCAATTTCCTGTTGTCCGGTCACACCATATCCTAAACGTAATTTTAATTTGGAAAGCACATTTTCTGTAGCTTTCATAAAGGGTTCATTACTGATGGTCCAAGCTAAGGCGGCTGAAGGGAAAAGTCCCCAACGATTGTTTTCACTGAATCGTGAAGAACCGTCACGACGTAAAGTGGCAGTCAGCAAATAGCGGTCCATGAAATTGTAATTTAAACGCCCGAAGAATGAAATAAGATAGTTTTCATACGGAATGCGACGGTGGTCATCACGGATGTAATGCCGTTCGTTTTCGTCATAGGTATATCCTTCTTTTGCACCTAAGTCCTCTGTAGGGTTTGAATAGGTGATATCATGATTGGCATAATAGAAATGTTGCCAGGAATAACCTGCCATTATATCGAAATTACTTTTGATGGATTCTATGTTTTTTGCATAGTTCATGTAGAAGTCCAGCAGGTGGTTACGACGCAGATTGTTCCAAGTATTGCCTTGTCCTAAACCGGTGAATGTTTTATCTAGTGAGCTTTGAACCGAATTGGAATTTACAAAATTACGACCGGTTGTTTTTGCCACGTCATAGCCTAAATTCAAGTTGGCATGTAAGTCTTCCAGACCATGTATTTTATAGTCCAATTGAATATTACCCAAACTACGTTTGGTTGTACCGTGATTGTTTCTATCGTATAATAAAGACAATGGATTCTGAGTCGCCAGATCGGCTTGTGCTCCTTGTACTATTCCCCAGTTCCAATAGCCATTATATCGGTTTTCTTCATCGTAAATGGGTTTGGTGGGGGTCAAAGAAAGCAGCGGCACCTACAGCACCGGAATCTGCAAATCGGTTTTTATTGATGGTGCCTTTTACATTGATGTCTACACTCAGGTGGTTGTCGAAAAATTTAGGACTTAGATTGACAGCACCGGTATAACGTTCATATTTAGAAGTCTTTAGTGTACCTTTTTCTGTATTATAACCTAAAGAGATACGGAAAGGCATAAATCCTGCTTTTCCTGCAATTCCGATGTTTTGGTCTGTACTTAATCCTGTCTGGTAAATAGCATCTTGCCAATCGGTGCTTTGGTTAGGGTATACGTTCAGAATCCGTTGGATGTCCGCCGACTGTGCGGTTCCTTCCGGATATTGAGCCTGCATTACTTCGCGGAATGATTGTGCGTCCAATGTCTCTATACGTTTATAAGGGTCTTTTGCCGTGAAAGTTCCTGAGTAGCTAACTTTTATTTTGTCTTGTGTCCCTTTTTTAGTTTGGATGATAATAACTCCATTCGAAGCGCGTGAACCGTAAATGGCTGTCGCCGAAGCATCTTTCAAAACAGTGAAAGTTTCAATATCATTGGGATTAATGGTGGCAAGTGCATTGGGAGTGCCTGGAGCGGCATCATTTGAAACAGGAATTCCATCGATAACAATAAGTGGATCATTGCTGGCATTTAGTGATGCACCGCCACGGATACGAATTGTCGAACCGGCACCAGGGGCACCGTCACCTTGACTAACAGAAAGTCCCGGAACTTTACCCATAATCAGTTCTTGAGGAGAAGTAACAGCACCTTTGTTCATCTCTTCAGCTTTGATAGCTACCACAGAACCGCTTAGGTCATCTTTTTTCACAGAACCGTATCCAATGACAACCACTTCATCCAGAAGTTCTGTATCATCTTTTAATATAATATTCATAGAAGCGGCTGCCTGTGCTTCTTGAGACCGATATCCGATAAACGAAATGATGATAATGTCACCTTTATTGGCGTTTAACAGGAAGTTGCCATCAAAATCGGTGATGGTACCATTAGTCGTTCCTTTTACTATAACATTAGCCCCGATAATTGGTTCACCTGTAGTATCTTTGACAATTCCTTTGACAACTATTTGTTGGGCAAATGTGTTGACGGACAAGAATAATCCCACAATGAACATCAGTAGGACTTTAAACGTGGCGTTTCTTTTCATGTCTTTGTATATAAATGCTTTAATATTATTCATTTTATTTGGAAAAATACCTATTGAAAACTATTCAACCTTTTTACTTGCTTTTCTATAACCTCTTAATACCTTTTAATTCTGATTTATCTTTTACCTCTTTAATGCTGATTGCATAACCACCACCGCTTGCTGCGTGTAAGTTCAGTTTGCTTTTGTTGGTCACAATGCCTTTACGGATGGTATATGCCTGCGGATTATCTTTCCAGTCGGCATCTTTTGCGTCTGCATATACAGTTGCGATGTATTTTTTGTCCGGATCAAGGAAATCAAATATCAGTTTTGAAGAATGACCGTTCTCATCTGCCGTACAGCCGATATACCAGTCGTTGGTTCCTTTAGCTTTGCGGGCGATGGTAATATAGTCTCCCGGTTCGGCTTCCAGATATTTGGTTTCATCCCAGTCAATGGCTACATCTTTTATGAATTGGAAGGCATCCATGAAG
>ENA-OQJN01000198-OQJN01000198.1-human-gut-metagenome-genome-assembly--contig:-NODE-198-length-29547-cov-3.729912_pt1 | contig 29547 bp, 43 predicted proteins | sample MGYA00242610_ERZ504777 | MGnify/ENA primary metagenome ERZ504777 (study PRJEB26092, sample SAMD00036350) | human gut metagenome | host: Homo sapiens | study: EMG produced TPA metagenomics assembly of... | reverse complement strand
TAATTCATCCCTTTTACTGTCTGTCACATTAAATGTGACGGGTGCATCTTTTAGATGCTGTTCTTAAAAAATCTTCTCTTAAGAAATTTTCAAGGTTGTTGTCTATTGTTTAATTATCAAGGTTCTTCGCTGTTCTTGTTGATAAGAAGTAGCTTTGATATTTTATCACGCCGTTTTCCTTTTGTCAAGAACTTTTTTTCATTTTCTTTTTGCTGTCTGTTCCGAAAGTGTTTCTTCCTCACAAGTCAGTTTTAATAGGTTATCACATCCACTTTCTTCTGTCAAGAACTTTTTTATTTTTCTTCCAGAGTTTTCAATGTGTACTTTCTCATTTAGAAAGTAACGGAGAAGGAGGGATTTGAACCCTCGCGCCGCTACTAACGACCTACTCCCTTTCCAGGGGAGCCCCTTCGGCCAGCTTGGGTACTTCTCCAAAATGCCCGCGTATTATACACGCTATACTTTTCTCACTCATTCCTCGTTTGTCGTCATATGCCTCAATCTTCTCAGTTGTGCATGCGCACCTTCAAGGAAAACAAAGGAAGTCCATTCAATTCTGAACTTCCCCAAGCGGAGAGGGTGGGATTCGAACCCACGCGCCCTCTTGGACAAACGGTTTTCAAGACCGCCTCGTTATGACCACTTCGATACCTCTCCAAACTTCCTGTCATTTCACAGGTTAAATTGTCTTGTTCGCCCTCGCGACAATGTGTATTCTAGCATAATACTATCTGAAATGTCAACACCTTTTTTTCACTTTTTTATTTTTTGTGCGATGGCCATTAACTCTTCTTTCGTAACTATCTCTGCGCAAATAATTTCTGCCTACAATTAAGAAATGACACTGCGCAAATATAGCGCTTACACAAACACAATTGGAACAGGAATAATCAATGTCGCGGCAGCTGATTGCATCTTTCTTTATTATGGCTGCCGCTATATATTCACTTCTATTTTTCGATAACTGTAATAGTTCCATTTTTCAGCGTTGTAATATCAGAGCTTCTGCCGATCAAACATGGATAATACTCCCCTTTTTCAGTTGCAGACAGTATGCAATTTTGTCTGAGTCCTTCTCGTACATCTTCTGCTTTTTTTAATTCTCCGTTATGGATCAATTTGTATCCGATCATTTGTCCTTCTACCCGAAAATCCTTTGTTTCGTATTCTTCCAGATGAATTCGAATCTCATCACCTTCGCTTAATTCCCATCCACTTCCGTCTTCCTTTGTAAAAATCACAAGCGCTTCACTGGTAAACATCACTTCTGGGATTTGATATTGTGTCCCTCTTTTTTTCACTGGGATTACTGTAAATGTACTCGGAATTGCAGTTTCATCCTCTATTTGTTGAATCATTGGACAGTTTTCCCAATCATAGAGCCCTGATACACTTTCCGCATCTTCTTTGTTTATAAGATTTCCTTCCGAATCATAAACCAATGCTGTTCCTTGTATGCTTTCTCCTATCAATTCACGATTTTCCTCCGTTACCAGCTGTGTTCCTCCATCATTTGGAAACTGCAAATATTTCACTGCAAATACAATTGATGAAGCTGATAATATCATTGCCGCTGCAAGTAATATTCGCCATTTCCAGACTTTTCTTTTTTACCGAAGGTACTCTATTCATAATCTTAGAAATTACCACTTTTTCAGTATTAACTGCAGAAAAAACAGTATCTAGCTCGTATTCTTCATATTCATTCAAAATTTCAGCACTTTTATCAGAAATACAGTCAAACATATCACTATAATTCATTTTCATCAATGACGCACTCCTTTATCAAGATTTCCTTCAGCTTTTCCCTGCCTCTTTTTAATTTTGTTTTTACTGTAGACTCTGGGATTCCCTCTTCTGATGCAATTTCCCGAATCAACTTTTCCTGATAATAATATTTCAACAATATAATCTGATATTCTGTTTTCAACTGTTGAAGTGCAGAATATATTACCTCTCGTAACTCTATATCCGCAAATACTTTTGCACTGTTTCCAATCACATTTTCATCCAATTCAACATGCGGACGAATTTGTTTCTTTCATTGATCACCTCATGTTTGGCAATCGCAGCCAGATAGTACTTAATGTCTTCACATTTATTTGTATCTATCTGTTCTGCCTTTTCCCAAAGCAAAAAAACACACCTGATTGATCACTGCCTGTATATCTATTTCTGTCGAATAAAAAGAAAGAATCGAATATACAATTTTTGCTACATAATTATGATACGTTTGGATAATTTCTTCTAATGCGGCAATTTCTTTTTGTTGCAGTTGAAGTATCAATCTCTTTTTTACCATCTTGCATACCCCCCTTTCTATCTATACATACAGTTCTTTTCGGTCAAAAGTTTCATTTTGCCAAAAAGAAAAAGGCCGGAAACTCCCAGCCTCTTGCATACATCATTTACTTTTTTCGTCTTTTCAAAAACACTTCTGCCATCTCCAGATCTTCCGGTGTTGTGATCTTGATATTTTCATACGAACCATACACCAGACGGATGGGATGATTCAGCATCTGTTCCACGACCATGGCATCGTCTGTCACGGAAATCTGTTGTTCCCGCATCAGCATCTCGTAAGCTCCTTTTACGATATCGTAAGAAAATACCTGCGGGGTCTGTATCATCCACACTGTGCTTCTGTCCGGTGTTGTCTGAACGTACTCTTTTTCATCCGCGATTTTGATGGTGTCTTTGACCGGCATACCAACTACACATGCTTTTTCTTTCTGTACCTGCTCATACACACGCTCTATCATCTCCTCATCTACAAACGGCCTGGCGCCATCGTGAATGAAGAGAAAGCCTTTATTTTCTGCTGCCTGGATTCCATTCCAGACAGAAAGATAACGCTCTGCCCCTCCGGCAAGTATTTTTCTTACTTTTGTAAGCTGATATTTTTCTACAATCTCTTTCCGGCAGTATTCGATTTCCTGTTCTCCTGTCACTAACAGGATTTCGTCAATAAGAGGAGATTCCTGAAATGCGTGCAGGGAATAATAGAGGACCGGTTTTCCACACAGATCCAGATACTGTTTTTGTATTTTGGTCCCCATCCGCGTTCCTCTGCCTGCTGCCAGAACGATTGCTGTTACAAATTCTTTTTCTTCATATCCTTTATCTTTCTCCGAGTTTCAGATTCGGAACTGCGTTTAGATCCAGCCCGTGCCTTGTTCCTGCCAGATATTCATAATATGCAGCCATCCGATCATAGCTGCATTATCTGTACAGAAAATCGGTGACGGGTGATAAAATTTCACACCACGTTTTTCGCAAGCCTCCTGCATTGCCTGGCGAAGGGCGCTGTTGGATGCCACACCGCCTGCAATCGCAAACTTGTTCATTCCATATTTTTCTACTGCATGCATGGAGTTTTCTACCAAAACTTCCACAACCGCTTTCTGGAAGGATGCCGCAATATCTGCCGGATTATAGGACTCTCCTTTCATCTTGCATCCATTGATATAATTCAATACTGAAGATTTCAGACCGCTGAAGCTGAAATCATATTCTGAATCCATATGCGCCTTTGGGAACTGAATGGCATCCGGATTTCCTTCTTTTGCGATCCGGTCGATTTTAGGCCCGCCCGGATAACCAAGTCCGATTGCTCTCGCCACTTTATCGTAGGCTTCTCCCGTCGCATCATCACGGGTACGTCCCAGTATTTCATATTTTCCATATTCTTTCACACAGACCAGATGGGTATGTCCGCCGGATACCACAAGGCATAAAAACGGCGGCTCCAGGTCTGGATTTTCAATATAATTGGCGGAAATATGCCCCTCGATATGGTGCACCCCTACCAACGGAAGATTTTTTGCGTAGGCAATCGCTTTTGCCTCCGCCACACCGACAAGGAGAGCCCCCACAAGTCCCGGACCGTAAGTTACCCCGATTGCATCGATATCGTCCAATGTCACGTTTGCCTCTTTTAAAGCTTCCTCTATCACCTGATTGATCTTTTCAATATGCTTTCTGGATGCGATCTCCGGCACAAGCCCCCGTACAGTTTGTGCAGTTCAATCTGGGAAGAAATGACATTGGAGCGCACTTCTCTTCCGTTGTGGATCACTGCTGCCGCTGTTTCATCACAGGAGCTCTCGATCGCTAATATATTGATATCTCTGATTTCTTTCATACTGCAAACCTCTTTCTACTCAAATGCCAGTTCTCTGGACATTCTGTCTTTTCCTGCCTTGGCTTCCGGGAAGATCCGGCGCACTTCATCCATATACTCTTCCGGTCTTGTCAGGGACGGACTGTAATGTGTCAGCCACATCTCTTTCACCTGTGCGTCCTTTGCCAGATGCGCCGCTTCATAAAATGTCATGTGCTTGTATTCTACTGCTTTTGCTGCTTTTTCTTTTTCTCCATACATCCCTTCGCAGATAAACAAGTCAGAATCCTTCGCATTTTCCCGGATAGAGTTCGTCGGTCTCGTATCTGTTGTATACGTAAGTTTTAACCCTTTTCTCGGCGGTCCAAGCACCATATCCGGAGTCAGGATTCCATTTTCCGTCTCGATCGTTTCACCTTTTTGAAGATGCTTCCAATACTTCTGCGGAATTTCCTGTTCTTTTGCACGCTCCACATCAAATTTTCCTGCACGGTCGATCTCCATTGTATAACCATAGCAGAGAACGTTATGGTTCACCCGAAATGCTTTCAGACGATATCCGTTTAATTCGAAAGTCTGCTCTGCCCCTTCAATTTCTTTATAAATGATCGGAAACGGCAGTTCCGGAGCAATGACCCGCAGAGCAGATACCACACGCTCCAGCCCTTTTGGTCCGATCAAAGTCAGCGGTTCTTTCCGATCTGCATTTCCCATGGTGAGAAGAAGTCCAGGAAGCCCACTGATATGATCTCCGTGATAATGTGTAAAACAGATCACATCAATCGGCTTAAAGCTCCACCCTTTTTCTTTAATCGCAATCTGCGTTCCTTCCCCGCAGTCGATCAGCAGGCTGCTGCCGTTGAACCGTGTCATCAGCGACGTCAGCCAGCGATAAGGAAGCGGCATCATTCCGCCGCTTCCAAGCAAACATACATCTAACATATCATCCCTCTATTTCCACCGGTATCAGAAACGATTGGAGAAGTGCATCATAGCACGTTTCGCACAGATCAAAGGCATGTCTCTCTCCGTCTTTTTCTGAGAAATATCCCCACTCGTAGTCCACACGGAACACCCCTTTCATCTCATGTCCACCGGATACCGGAATTTCTTTTCCACATTTATTACAAATAATTTTACTGATTTCTTTTCGTTCTTTTAATTCATACTGGCGCATAAAATTTCCTCCTGTGATTTTCGGATTTTCTTTTTGCTACGCCTACATTATAGCCGGATATCGCCGCAATTCCTACTGGGAACTGCTTCCGGCACTTCCAGTGATTCTATAAGCATTCTTTTGAAATCCATCAGACATCTGCACCGAGCTGTCTGCTCATCAAAACCGCATCTTCAGGCGGGTTAACATAAAATCCCTGTCGAATGCCATCCTCCACGAATCCGTTTTTCGTATAGAAGCTGCGCGCCGCCTCATTACTCTCCCTCACATCCAGAAGAAGCTTTTCCATCTTGTGTTCTTCACAATAGTGTTCAAGCGCCTGCATCAGTTTACCGGCAGCCCCTTGTCTGCGTGCTTCTTTCTGCACCGCAATTCTTGCGATCTCCGCTTCGTCCGCCGCATGATATGCAAGCAGATATCCCAAAAGATGTCCTGCTTTTTCCGCCGCAAAGCAAACAGACTGCTTCTGCTGCACAGTCTCCAACACGCTTTTTTCACTCCATGAATCCGAAAAAATCTGCTGCTCCATCTCCGCAACTGCCGCAGAATCTTCCACTTTCAACTCTCGTACTATAATCTCTGCTTCTTTCTCACGCTGAGCGCGTTCCCGCTCTGCCTGAGAAACACGCAGATAATCCGGACGATGCTCCTCTGCTGTCTCAAATTTTCCTGATTTGTAATACTGGATTGCCAAAGTTCCTACAACAGCAGCTCTCTGCCGGTTCATATACGCAGGTGCAAAAGAATACGGAACAGTCAGTTTTTCTGCCAGTACATTTTCATAGACCGGCACTCCGTCTCCCAAAAATACGACCGGACGGCGATAGCGGTTCAGCCGTTCTGCCAGTTCTTCAATAGAAACCGCCATCTGCATCTTGATCACCTGAAAAACCGGTTCTACCAGATTCCTCCCTTCTTTTTCTCCCGCTTTTTTTGAAAATGTATAAATTCCAGTATATACCTGATTACGTCTTGCATCCATGATTGGACAGATAATATCCTCACACCCGAACACATTATACGCAAGTCCATCCACAGTCGGCACATGGATCAATGGTTTATTCAGTGCAAGTCCCAGCCCTTTCGCTGTCGCAGAACCAATCCGAAGTCCGGTGAAAGATCCCGGTCCTCCTGCCACTGCAATCGCATTGATCGTACCCAGATCCAGCTCTGTCATCTTTACTACTTCATCGATCATAGGAAGCAATGTCTGTGAATGTGTCTTTTTATAATTGATCGTATATTCTGCAACAGTCTGAGTCTCTTCCACGACTGCAACAGTCGCAGTCAGCCCTGAACTGTCAATTGCCAATACCCGCATATTCTCTTTCCTTTCCTTTTCTTTTTTGTATCCTCTATGTTACCGTGTTTTTCTAAATTGTGCAAACAGATTTTACCTAAAACGGTTTCCTCCACAGTAATTTTCCGATAATCAAACCCTTCTTCCAGATTCTTCTCGATCGTGATCTCCGTCCGTTTTTGGGGAAGTATCTCCTCAATTAAGTTTGCCCATTCGATCAGGGAAACACCTTCCCCCATCACATAATCTTCGAATCCCACTTCATCCATTTCTTCCACATCTCCAATGCGATATACGTCAAAAATGATAAAAACGGCAGTCTGCCTTCCTCATACACCTGTACGATCGTAAATGTCGGACTATTAACCGGCTCTGTAATTCCAAGACCGGCCGCAAAGCCCTGCGTAAACACAGTTTCCCAACACCAAGATCTCCGGTCAGCGTAAACACCTGCCCCGGATATGCCTTCTCGCCCAGTTCTTTTCCAAGCTGAAATGTCTCCTGTGCGCTTCTTGTTTCTATTATCATCGCTTCTTCCCTCCATCAGACATCATTTATCTTCTATCATTTCTTATACAAAAAATCCGTATGCCGGGTACTTGAAATTTCCCCGTCATACGGATTTTACCACATTTTAGTGATGGAATAAACGAATTCCTGTAAATGCCATTGCCATTTTGTATTTATTACATGTTTCGATCACATTGTCATCTCTTACAGAACCGCCCGGCTGTGCGATATATTTAACACCGCTTCTGTGTGCACGTTCAATGTTATCCCCAAATGGGAAGAATGCATCTGAACCAAGTGCCACGTCTGTCATCTGATCCAGCCATGCTCTCTTTTCTTCTCTTGTGAATACTTCCGGTTTTACTTTGAAGATATTCTCCCATGCTCCATCTGCCAGAACATCCATGTAATCTTCTCCGATATACAGATCGATTGCGTTGTCTCTGTCCGCACGTTTGATTCCGTCTACAAACTGCAGCCCTAATACCTGCGGGCTCTGACGCAGGAACCAGTTGTCCGCTTTTGTTCCTGCCAGTCGTGTACAGTGGATTCTGGACTGCTGTCCTGCTCCGATTCCGATCGCCTGTCCGTCTTTTACATAGCATACAGAGTTAGACTGTGTATACTTCAGTGTGATCATAGAAATCGCCAGATCTCTTTTTGCTGCTTCCGGAATCTCTTTATTCTCTGTCACAACATTTGCAAATAATGCATCGTCGATCACCAGCTCATTTCTTCCCTGCTCAAACTGGATACCAAATACATCTTTGTGTTCGATCGGTGCCGGAACATAGTTTGGATCGATCTGGATCACATTATAATTTCCCTTTTTCTTCTCTTTGAGGATTTCCAGTGCCTCCGGCTCATATCCCGGTGCGATCACACCGTCAGATACTTCTCTTTTAATCAGCTTTGCAGTCGATACATCACACACATCAGAGAGTGCAATAAAATCTCCAAAGGAAGACATTCTGTCTGCACCTCTTGCTCTTGCATAAGCACATGCAAGCGGAGAAAGCTCTCCGAGATCATCCACCCAGTAGATTTTTGCAAGTGTATCGCTCAGAGGGAGTCCCACTGCTGCCCCTGCCGGGGATACGTGCTTGAAAGAAGTCGCCGCCGGAAGTCCGGTTGCTTTTTTCAGCTCGGATACCAGCTGCCATCCGTTAAATGCGTCCATGAAGTTGATATATCCCGGTCTTCCGCAGAGAACCTCGATTGGAAGGTCTCTTCCATCATTGACTGCGATCTTTGCCGGTTTCTGGTTCGGGTTACATCCATATTTTAATTCTAATTCTTTCATTTTCTTCTCCTTTATCCACACTCTGCCTCTGATTATTGATTTTTATTCACAATCTTTGTCTCGATATCCCCAGTTGCAATATCGATATAGCGAACGAACAGAGAAACCTTGTTCTCTTCATTCAGACTGTTCCACAGAAGATCTGTAAATTCTTCGATTCTGTTCGGTACAGAAATCAGTTTTGGCTCTCCTTCAAAACTCGGAAGCGGATTGCCGTCATGCATATATGTATGAATAAAGTGTCCTTCTCCGGCAACCGGGTTCTCGTATGCAAATGTGTAACGGTTGCAGGCATCCGGATTTCCGTTATTGCTCTTTAAGATGGACATTGCATAGTTGTATGTTCCATTCTCAAGATGCATAATTCCGGAAATACGAGGTGTATAGTTCGGACCATCCGGCTCAAACTCTCTGCTTCTGAGAGACTGTTCAAATGTCATCTGCTTGTCCATGCCCTCGTAGATTGTATCTGTCTGATCTCCGTTTGTCACGATCGTCTTATTGCCCAGTACACGAACCGGTGCATAAATGATCAGGCTCGGATCTGTCAGCTTGGAAGGATCAAATGCCTGTGTGCGGATTCCCTGTCCTTCTTCTACAAAAACACGATTGCGGCTGTTTTCGCTTCTTCCCATGATAAAATAAGCGGCAACCGCTTTTGTTCCATCTTCGCTTTTTCCAAGGATGATTCCTCTTCCCGGATAAGAATTACTTTTCAATTCCTGCTCGATTGATAACATTTTCATATAGATGGTCTCCTTTGATTACGAATTCTATTTATAAATACAGCCTTATTATAACTTTGAATTTATTAGAATTCAATATAAATCCACCTTTTCCAGAGCGTCTGTTACTTACTTTTCCTAATAATTACTTATTACTTTTCTGATACATGCCCCATGCACCTGGAAACATGTACCCTCGCAATGCGGTTATCTTTCACCTGTTCTACACGCAGCTGCCACTCACCTGCCAAAACAGAGGCCTGCTCATTTTCTTTTGGAATATATCCCAGATTTTCAATCATGTAGCCCGACAGTGTGTCATAGTTTTCCGAGAACAGAGACAACGGCAATTCCTCGTTCAAATCTTCCAGCAGGATACCTCCGTCTACCAGGTACTCTTCATCCGAAAGCTGCTGGATTTCCGGTTCTTCGACTTCATCTTCTTCGTGAATATCTCCCATGATTGCCTCCACCAGATCCTCTACTGTAATGATTCCGGAGAATCCACCATACTCATCCACCAACACCGCCATATGCCTTCTGGATGCCTGAAGTTCCCGAAACAGATCATCGGCATCTTTTGTATCCGGCACAAAAAACACATCTCTCAATAGCCCGCGGATCTCAATTTCTCCGGTCGTTTTTTTCCGCATTTCGATCATCACATCTTTGGCATGAAGAATTCCGATAATATTGTCCACAGTTTCTTCATAAACCGGAATTCTCGAATGTCTGGATTCCAGAACTGCATCCAGAATCTCCTCATCCGGATCCTCAATATCCACAGCAAACACTTCTCTTCTCGGCACCATCAGCTCTCTTGCGCTCTTATCGCCGAAAGAAAATACCGAGTTGATCATTTCCCGTTCGCTGTCTTCGACCGTACCGGATTCTGCTCCCATCTTCAGCATTGCTTTGATTTCTTCCTCTGTAACGATCTCTTCCTGATCTTCCGTCTTCATGCGGAGCAATTTTAACACTCCCTTTGTCGAGATAGAAAGCAGTTTGATAAACGGAGACAAAATCTTAGAAATATAATGGATCGGCATCACTGTGATCATACAGAACTGTTCTGCCTTCTGCAGTGCGATCCTCTTTGGCACAAGTTCTCCGAATACCAGATTAAAAACATCAAAACAAGCGTCACTCCATTTGACGCAATCGCTGTACTATATGGAATTCCTCTTTGTTCCATCCATGCACTCAATACCGGTGAAATGCTCGACGCCGCTGAAGCACTGGAATAGAATCCGGCAAATGTAATTGCTACCTGAATCGTTGAAAGAAACTTCGTGGAATCTTCGAAAAGACCTTGGATAACGACTGCTTTTTTATTGCCCTCTGCGGCAAGACTGCGGATCCGGTTGTGATTCACGGAAACAACTGCCATCTCTGCTCCGGCGAAAAAAGCATTCATCAATGTGAAAAATAATAAGATACATAAGTCAAAAATAATCTTGTTCCCTGCAGGGTCTGCGTCCATAAAAATACTCCTCCTAAAAATCACTTCAAATTTTTAGGAGAAGTATATCACGAAAAAAATATGAAATCAAGAGGAAAGTTCCTCGTACCATTCCTGCACTTTCCCGGATTCTTCACTGTTGACAAAAACTGTATATTCCGGAAGTTTGATCTTTAAAACCGGTGTTTCTCCACGCCGGATATAAAACATCGCCTTTCCGGACTCTTCGCCTTTGAATTTTCCAAGAAGCTGGCGGCTGTCAGAAAGTCCGTTAATCCTCACAAAATCTTCTTCCGGCAAGTCTTCCAGAAGCTCTGCATCTTCTATCTCTTTCTTGTCAAAAGAAATCCCATATTCAGCACTTCTGACTGTCACCTGGTTTCCATCTATAGATAGCTGCGGACGGACAAAATCCATCCCAAAAAACACAACAACCAGCCACAAAACGCCGATGACGATCACACTCCCCAGTGCTCCTGTCAGATAACGGACACCCGGTTTTCCCATATTAAAAGAATAGTTCGAACTGCACATTCTGTCAGGAACCACCCAGCGTCTGTCCCGTGGATTGTTATACCAGCCATTTTTCCAGTAAATATCATCATCCACATAGGAAAGCGGCTCTTCTGTTTTCAAAAGCTCCTGCCGCTTTTTCATCATCCACAGGATTGCCGCAAGTATAAACAGACCGCCTGCCATGCTGAATATGACACAAATGATCGTATCCACAACATCCAGATATCCTTTACGGGAAATCTGCCAGAGAATTTCTCCCATACCGATCAGACTTGTATATGTTCCCACAAGCCAGATCCATGCCCACATTCTTCTCTCCCTGACATGGATCGCTGTATTGATCTGCGTATTTTCACTGTATGCGTCACACCGTCTGCGGTTGGTCCAGATGTGCAATACCCAGAATAAACCTGCCGTCAGCAGTGCCATTCCCGGAACCAGTATATTTGCTGCCTCTTCCTGTACCCATCTTCGCATCCCCGGCAAAAAGCAAAGCCATGCCAGGATCACAACTGCAGGCAGATGCCAGACTGCCGGAATCCGCTTCTCCTCTGCCTTTGCACTTGCTCCGATATCGATCACAACGATGTCCGCACCTTCTGCTGCAAACCACTGATGCTTTACTTTTGATGTCATAAAGTTTCCGATGATTCATACAGAGAAAGCCCATACTTCCGATCGTAAACTCAAAAATCCAGAACATCCATCCAAACATAAAGATGGAAGTATAGCTAAATGCCAGCAGACCTGACAGTACGGCACCTGCCACATTCCACCAGTAAAATTTTTCATTCGAACTGCATACTGCTCCATCAATGACTGGACTTCCGGATCTTTCTGTGCTTCTTTTGGCATATGGATCCCAAAGAGCATACCGTTTTCATACTTCATCTTTGTTCCGTAAACCAGCGCAAAACATCCCACGACCAAGAGATTCACAAACAGAGCCATCACACACATCATAATCTCGTATCCCATACATCATGCACCGTCCTTCCCCTTATCCAAACTGGAGACTTCCGGTCTGCCCGGATAAATTCTCAAAAATTGTCTCACACAGCTGCAGAAACTCCTGCTCGTTCATTCCCTTTATTTTTGCCTCTGCACCCAGAAGTGCAAGCTCTCCTTCCAGTTTTTCCCGGAAAACTCCCGCCGTATCCTCCACCGGATTCACAACTGCACCTCTTCTTCTGTCAATCTCAATAAACCCTTCCGCCTTCAACAGCTGATAGGTTTTATTTACCGTCATGGTGTTGACTCCCGCATCTGCCGCCATCTGCCGAACAGTCGGAAGCTTTTCCCCGACCTTCAATGCACCCGTGCCGATTCCCATCACAATCTGATTGCGCAGCTGCACATAAATCGGAGTAGCACTTGCCATATCCAATCGAATCAACATCCCTGTAGTCCCCTTTCTTTTTATTTTTTCTTCTTTTTATCCAGATTTGCACAATAATCTGCGGCACCACAGTTCGGACACTTTAATTTATATTCTCCCCAGCTGTGTGTGGCAAGAAACAGATTTTTCCACTCTGTCCGAAACGTATGTCCGCAGTGACGACACTGAAATCTACTGCCCGATTCTCTGACTGCCTGGCGGTACAGCGCATAGCCGGTGAGCAATGCGCCTCCTAAAAAGATCACGATCCACATTTTTACGTTCCTCCGTTTCATTAAAAAAGTATCATTTGTATTATCTATTATAATACAAACGATACTTTTGTCAATCTATACGCCGCATCCATTCTAATATTGATTGAAGATATTTCGAATCTGTTTTACATCTTTTGTGATCGTCAGTGCAAGCATCAAAAGAACCCTCGCTTTCTGCCCGGACAACGTATTCGCTCCAATGCAGACATCCATCGGATCAAACACTCTGTCATCAAATACAATTCCCTGTGACACTCTGGATGCCCTGACAAACACTGTTCCTTTTTCTGCCAGTTTCTCCATCGTTTTCATCCATTTCCGGTTATAATTACCGCTGCCGGATCCCACGATCACGATCCCTTCATGGGTCTCTGCCAGATAATCCAGGATTTTCTCATCTGCGCCTGCATAAAAATAAACCACGGCTACTTTCGCCAGACTTTCCAGCCTGCGCAGAGCAAAAATAGACTGCATGGTATGTGTCTTAAAGCTTCTGGAAAAGAAATACGCAGTCTCATCCTGCATATATCCCAGGCAGCCGAATGCGTTCTGATCAAATGCATCTGTCTTGTAATTATTTACTTTCTGAATATCTCTTCCGGAATAGATTGTGTTGGAAAACACAGCCATCACACCCTGTCCTCTGGCATCATCGCTGGCCGCCAGACAGACTGCCTGATACAGATTAAACGGTCCGTCTGCACTGGTGGCTGTGGCCGGACGCATTGCTCCTGTAAGTACTACGGGCTTCTGTGTATATACTGTCAGATTTAAAAAATATGCGGTCTCATCCAGGGTATCTGTTCCATGTGTGACCACAATTCCATCGATATCCGGACGGGCTGCCAGCTCATTGAGCTGATTCGCCAGCGTGATCCACTTCTCTTCATCCATCTCATTGCTGTCCACATTAAACAACTGTACCGTCTCAATATCTGCAACATTCCGAATCATCGGGATTGTCTCCAGAATCGACTCCACATTCATCTCTCCCGCATGATAGACTGCCGTCTTTCCCGCTTCTCCGGTTCCGGCTATGGTCCCGCCGGTTGCTGCTATTGCAATTGTTTTTTTCTGTTTGATCGTCATTCTCTCTTTAGTCCTTCCTCTAGTGAAAATACTTTCTGTTCTGAGTATAACGTCAGTCAGAAAGATTTACAAGGAGGAAACAAAAACTGCAGTTTTAGAATATCACTGCATACGCAATATGAAATACGATTCCTGCTGCAAAAACAACAGATAAGGATCTGTGCAGAAACATCCAGACAGATTTTTTCATCCGGCTTTTCAGGCAGGCCGCAAGAAGCAGAACAAGCAATACCATCCATACCAGCTTGCCATTGATCATCCCCGGGTTCTTACCTGCCATAATCCCATGCATAAGTCCTATAACAAGCAGCAGCCAGCCATATAACACATGCGGCTTCAGCAGTATCCGAAGTCCTTTTATTTTCTGCCCTGCCTTTGTTTTTCAGCGGAGCTGCCAGACACAATATGCACAGTAAAACTGCTGTTGTACTTAATACTTTTACCCAATACAAACATTTTTCATCTCCTTGAAATTACTTTCATTTAACTTTTATTAGTTTTGGCTAACTTATTATAACAAAAAATATTTGTTTGTAAAGAAAAATAGAGAAAAAAATGAAATTCACTTCCACTTTTCCTCTATTTCCAAAGTTTCTTTATTTCACAATGTAGCCGAGTTCTCCTAACATCTGCATATCCCGCTCAATGGTGATTCCCGCAGTTGTCAGCATGTCTCCTGAAATTGCAGCATTTGCCCCGGATGTAAAGCAGGATCTTCCTTTATCCGGGAGAAGCCCTCTTCCTCCTGCAAGGCGAATCCATGCATCCGGAAGCAAAAACCGGAAAACTGCAACGATCCGACGCATTTCTTCTGTCGTAAGAACCGGATTATGCTCATAAGGTGTCCCCGGAATTGGATTCAGTAAATTTACAGGCATGGATTTGACTCCTAATTTTCGGACTTCCAATGCAAGATCGATCCGGTCCTCCACGGTCTCTCCCAGTCCCATAATCCCTCCGCTGCATACTTCTATTCCGGCTTTCCAAGCTGCGCGGATCGCTGCGATCTTGTCTTCATAAGTATGAGTGGTACAGACATTCGGAAAATTCTGTCGGGATGTCTCCAGATTATTATGCACTCTTGTGACGCCTGCCTGTTTTAATTTTCGAAACTGAGTTTCATTCAAAAGGCCGCCGGACACACAGACCTTGATCTTTGATTCTTTGTGGATTTCCCGGACGCTTTCGCAGACATGTTCCACTTCCGTGTCATTCAATGCTTTTCCGGAAGTTACGATCGAATAACGCAGGACTCCTCTTTCTTCATTGTATTTCGCCTGCTCTTTGATCTTCTCCACTGCAAGCAGCGGATATTCTTCAATTTCTGTATGGTAACAGGCTGACTGTGCACAATATTTACAGTTTTCTGAACATCTGCCGCTCTTTCCATTAATGATCGTACAAAGATCAAATCGATTTCCACAAAACTGGTAACGGATCTCGTCTGCCGCAAGGCATAATTCCTCCAATGGTTCCCCATATAACTGCAAGGCCTCTGCCTTTGCAATCTGATTTCCCCGCAATACCTGTTCCTTTATTTCCTGTATCAAACTCATTGTTCTGCCTCCATGCTGATTCTTTTTTCAGTATAGTGCATGGATGCTTGATTGTAAACTTATTTTTAATTTAAGTTTACAATCTTCTCTACTTTTCTCAAAGAAACATGATATACAGAGAACAATACAAAACAGAAAACTGCAATCAGTAACAGAAGAATTCCAAGCGCTTTGATTTCGATTGCTGTTATCCTCCCATCATTTGTATAATCCATATCGACGATGTCAGTCTTTGTACACTGTTTGCCAACACACTGGACAATGCGATTGAAGCCTGTCAAAAAAATAGAAGATCCGGACCGACGAAAACTGGAATTGAAATGCCGCTACACGGAAAACGGATATTTTAGTCTGGAACTGATCAATTCTAAAATCAATGAAATTGTAGTCCAAAAAAATCAGTATATTTCTGATAAAGAAGACAAATCTGCTCATGGAATCGGAATTTCTTCTATTCGGGATATTGTCGAAAAATATGAGGGGACACTGGATATCTCTTATGATGATACATCATTTAAGGTTGTAATCCTGATTGGAGGATGAGATCGTTTATTGGGGGAAACATATTATTTCCCCTATTTTGCTACCTAAAACGCGCTGATTGGAAAACTATAAAACAGGAATAAATCCCCCATATTTCCTCACCATCTCATATGCCTGCTTATATTGGCGTCTGTCTGTATACCACTCCAGTACATACGGCACATGAAATACCGCAAAACCAACAGGCAGTCTTGCTTTCATTTTCTCAAAACAAGGAAACAAAAGTTTTTCATATTCCTCTTCCTTCAGATAATTCTCATGTTCCAAACGATAGCGGACCAATCGACACATTTCCACTTCCAACTGCTTCTCATCATCTGGATCATCCCCGAATTCTCCCATCCTCTCTGCGCGTTTTACAGCTTCTATCCCCTCCGCTTTTCTTCCATACGCTTCACAACAGATTGCAAGCTTATGCAAATCTAATATCGCGGGTTCTTCTACTTTTGAAAAATAGTCGTACGCTTTCTTATAGCTCCCAAGCGCCACCCATGTAGATGCCCGATTATAGTTGATCACCTTTAATATTTCTGTCTGATGTAGGTCTCTTGCCAGACGCGAAGCAATTTGATACTCTCTCCATATTTTCCAGTTCCTGCTGATTACTGTAGCAATTTCCGATGATAATGCGGCACTGCAGCATCAGCATCGCCATCCCTTCCTGGGCTGCCAGATTATAGCCCATTTGCAGATAAGAAATAGCTGATGCGTAATTCTGGCCTGTCTCATAAAGAATCTCCCCTGCCCGCATATACATAAACGGAATTGGAAGCAATGTGATTGCCTCATCCATCCTTCCCTGCAGCATACGCAGAACAGCAAGCTGCCTGAAATCCAGGTAACGTTCCAATCCCTCTTCTATTTCATCTTTACGACTCTCATATACTGCTTCCAAAATGCAGGCATCTGCGATCAACGAACTGGAATACAACTTTTCCTTTTTCTCTTGAAATATTTCTTTTTGTTTTAAAAATTCTTGTATAGGATGCGTAAATAGAAATTCATACTGTGCTTCCACAAAACTTTCTAAATCCTTTGTTTCTTTGTCATCAATCCACGGTAACTCTAACCGTTCCAGCAAAAGCTTCAAAATCTCTTCTGATACTTCCATCTTTCCCTGTTCAATTTTGGAAAGATAAGATACTGCACATATCCCATAACACAGACCTGACTGACTCCAGTTTCTTTTGATACGTTCCCGGCGAATCCGCATCCCTATCATTTTCCATACATTTTTTTGTTCGTGCTTTAACATGTTCCTATTCTCCGTTCATTTGCTAGCTCCATTATATCATTCTGTACAAAGAATGGATTCTTTTTCAACATCTCTTTCTTTTCGTCTTTTACCTGAAAACTTTCATAAAATTTTCTCAATTTTCCCTTATTTTCTTTCTTTCATTCTTCCTGTATACTAAAAAACAGGAGGTGATATCACGATATGAAGAATCCCTTATGGACCAGAAATTTTTCTCTGTTGATTGCAGCTACAACTTTTGGATGTATGGGAGGAATTGTGGGCAATTTCGCATTGTCATTTCTTGTTTTTGATGAAACTGGAAGCACCTTTGCATCTGCTCTTGTAATCGCAATCCAATTGATCCCCAATTTTTTAATCCCACTGTTGGTTGCTCCCTGGATGGACCGCTTTCCCAGAAAACCATTTCTTGTATTTGGAGATTTCATCAATGGAATCTTTTATGCTCTTATGGGAATCTATTTGCTGTTTTTCGACTTTTCATACGTTGGTTATCTTGGATATTCTTTGCTTCTTGCTACACTGGGAAGTCTGGATGAACTGGCATATAACAGTATTTTTCCAAAGATCATACCAAGTGGAATGGAACAAAAAGGATATGCCATTTCTTCCATGTTATATCCCCTACTGCGTGTGATCATGCTGCCTCTGGCTGCAGTACTTATGGATACGATCGGTATGCCGTGGCTTTTTATCGGACAAGGATTATTTTCCATATGTGCTGCACTCATTGAAAACACAATTCAGTTGACGGAAGAAACACGTGTGTGTGAAAAAAACATTTTCTTTTCAGGTATGGAAAGAAGATCTTCAAGAAGTTCTCCGCTATTTTAAAAAAGAACGTGGATTACAGGCTATTTACTACTATATGGCAGCCACAAATGGGGTCGCTTCCGGATATGCTCCCATTCTGGTCGCATTTTTCCGTACCGCCCCCGGAATGTCCGCCGCACTTTATTCTTTATTTTCCATTGCTGAATTTTTAGGACGCACCATCGGCGGAGTGGTGCAGTACCGGATTGAAATTCCAAAAAAGAAAAATTCTACGTTACTTTTGCAGTCTATACCTTTTACGAATGCATGGATCTTATTCTGCTTTGGCTTCCATATCCTCTTATGCTCGTAAACCGTGCCTTTGCCGGTTTTCTCGGAACAAACAGCGCCACCTTACGTGTTGCCGCCGTCCAGTCTTACATTCCGGAATCCATGCGCGCCAGAATCAATGCATTTGAAAATATGATTCTGATGGCTGTCAGCAGCATCCTCTCCGTAATTGTAGGAGCTACTGCTGAAATCTTGGATTATCGGCTCTGCATGTCTTTTTTTGCTGCATGCTCTCTTCTCATCTGTTTCTGCACAATTTTCAGATGCCGGGCTGATGTAAAAAAGGTCTATGAAACAGACAAAAACCTCTCAGGAGCCGACTGACTCCCAAGAGGTTCTTTGTTTCGTTTTATTTTAGTATGTAGTAAATCCACCATCACTTGCAACAATGGAACCTGTAATGTGTCTTGCCTCATCACTTGCAAAATACAAAATCGTTGCTGCCTGCTCTTCCGGTGTCGCATTTTTCTTCTGCAACGTCTCTGTCTTTCCAGACAACATAGAATTCTTCAGCCATTCCATCGGATCTTTTCCCTGTGCTGCAATCTCTGCCATTCTCGTCTTAATATCTGCTGAACTTCTCTCTGTAAGCGGAGTATCTGTTCCTGCAGGGCAAATCGCATTACACGTAATTCCTTTTGTAGCATAGTCCACTGCCACTGCTTTTGTCAGTCCACTGACTGCATGCTTACTTGCAACATAAGCTGCTGCGGAAGGGAATCCACGCATTCCCGCAACACTGGACACGTTCACGATGGCTCCACCTGATGGCTGCATCAGCTTTACTTCTTCTCTGCAGCAGAAGAAACAAGAATTCAAATTTGCATCAATTACCTGGAACCAGTCATCATCCTCCAGTTCTTCTACCGTCTTAGAAGCACCAACGATTCCCGCATTATTCACTGCAACATCAAGTTTTCCGTATTTTTCCTGGATTTCTGCAAAAAGTGCCTTTACTGCATCTTTGTTGCTGACGTCACATTTCATGAATTCTCCTTTTCCACCAGCTTCTTCCATTGCTGCTACAACAGCCGCTCCACGCTCTTCGTTGCGCCCCACCGCAATGACTGTTGCACCTTCTTTTGCTGCACGAATTGCAACCGCTCTTCCAATTCCGGAAGTTGCTCCGGTTACCAGCATAATTTTCTCATCAAAACGTCCCATAATAAAACCTCCAAAATTTATTCAATAGTGCTACTATATCACAATCCGGCAACACTTTCTATGAAATTTGTATAAAATTTTGTATTTTTGGGTTTTTAGTTTGTCGTTTTGACGATTACCATAAATTCAGCAGATGCTGCATACTGAGCGTTACCACGGTAATGCCAAGCCAACATGCCATTCCCATTAAAATTGGCTTTCCGCCACCTTTAATCAATTTCACTACGTTCGTATGAAATCCAATTGTCTCCCATTGCCATGATGATGAAAAATTTAGAAAGTTCTTTTAATGGCTGAAAAACTTCTGTCCGGTACTCCTGCTGCTGTTGCTGCTGTCGTAATCAGACTTGCTCCAATAAAAAACAGGATAAAAAATGGAAACACTTTCTTCAGAGACACTTTTTCTCCGCTTTCTGTTTCAGCCTTCCGCGCCCTGCGTAATGCAAGTATCAATGTGATGGGAATAATCGCCAATGTTCTGGTCAATTTAACCGTCACTGCCTTATCCAGTGTCTGGCTTCCCAGATGATATATGCTGTCCCACGTAGATGCTGCTGCAGTTACAGAAGAAGTATCATTCACCGCAGTCCCTGCAAAAATTCCAAATGCTTCTCCAGATGTTGTTGAAAATCCAAGCGCTGTTCCCAGTGCAGGAAAGATTAACGCTGCCAGAATATTAACAAAAAAATTACTGATATCGCCTGTGCGACTTCTTCATCATCCGCATCGATAACCGGAGCTGTTGCTGCGATTGCCGATCCCCCGCAAATAGAAGATCCCACCCCAACGAGTGTAGAGATTTTTTCTGGAATATTCATCGTGCGATGCAAAATATAAGAAATTACCAATGATGTTGTAATGGTACAAACAATAATCGGCAAAGACTGCTTTCCTGTCTCCATCACTACCTCTAAATTAAGTCCGAATCCAAGAAGTACAACGGCATACTGCAATATTTTCTTCGAAGTATATTTTACGCCGCTTTCCAATGAATCCCGTTTTTTAATCACCAATGCGAGTATCATTCCAATTAAAATTGCAAACACTGGTCCTCCGACAACTGGAAACAATTTTCCCAAAACAGCTGAAGGCACTGCCAAAGCCAGACAAAAAAGTAATCCCTTCCCGTTTTTCTTTATAAAGTCCATATTTGCCTCCTATCGTGCTGCATGAATTGCTGCAATCGTTCCATCTGCTACTGCTGTAGATACTTGTCGTACCTGTTTTACACGAATGTCACCAACTGCATATACACCGGGTATTTCCGTCTGCATATTTTCATCTGTCGTAAGAAACCCATTGTCCAACCTGATCTCATTATATAATTCTGTATTCGGAACCGTACCTACATACACAAAAATTCCACATCCCGGATCTTCAATTGTCTCAATTGCTCCTGTTTTCTCATCCAAGATTTCCAATGACTCTACTTTTTCCACTCCGTACACAGCATGAAGTCTGGCGTGAAGCCGTAATTCAATGTTTGGGGTATGTGCTACTTTTTCCTGAAATTGTGCAATGCATCCCAACGTTTCTTCAAAATGGATGATTGTTACTTTTTCTGCAACCCCCGCCAGATACAGTGCTTCTTTTACCGCTCCATCTGCACCTCCGATCACATATACATGTTTTCCACGATACTTCATTGCATCTTTTGCTGCATTCATTCCGATTCCTCGTCCTGCCAGTTCTATTTCTCCCGGAATCCCCAGTTTTCTTGGTGATGTACCATTCGCTAAAATTACCTTCTTCGCACAATAACATTCTTTCTCTGTATAAATCCTTTTTTCCACCCCGGTCAATTCTACTTTTTTCACCTCGGTCTTCAGGATTTCTACCCCTGCATTTTCCGCCTGTTTCCTCAGGCGCTTTGCAAAGCTTTCCCCGGTTTCCCCCTCTACAATTGCCGCATAATGTGTGACAGCGGACACTCTTCGAATCAGTCCTCCGACCTGATTTTTTTCTAAAATTAGTGCTTTTTGTCCTCTGCTCACTGCATAAATTCCTGCACTGATTCCTGCCGGTCCTGCTCCTATGATTATAACATCATACATTTTCATATCCTCCTGTTTTTCGCCTTCCTCATTTTACTTTTCCCTGTTTTCATATATACTATAAATCGCTCCTATTATTTTGTAAAATTATAAGTATTGATTATATAATAAATATTTGTTATGGTTTAAGTATAAACACATCTGAAAAAGGAGAAACAATTATGTTGGATTTTCGCATGGAAACATTTCTGACTGTATGCAACGATATGAACTTTACACATGCTGCCGAGCACCTGAATCTGACACAGCCCGCAGTTTCCCAGCATATTAAACATCTGGAAAAGACCTACGGTACCGAACTTTTTATAAGAGATAAGAAAAAGCTCAGACTAACTCCTGCCGGAGAAATCTTACGTTCTGCTCTGGAGACTATGAGAAATGATGAAAATACGTTAAAAAAACGGATGCAGGAAAGTATAGAAGAAAAAAAAGTTCTGACCTTTGGCGTAACAATGACCATTGGCGAATATGCGATCGTACCTGCTCTTTCCCGTTTTATCAAAACACATCCGGATATGGATTTTCACATCCGATATGGCAACACGCAGACCCTTCTCACCTATCTTCACGAAGGAACGATCGATTTTGCAATTGTGGAAGGATATTTTAGCGGTGATCATTACGAGACACGTGTCTACAAAACAGAAGAATACATTGCTGTTTCCTCCGTCCATCACACATTTTCAAAACCAGTACACAATCTCCGAGACCTGACATCTGAACGTCTCCTGATTCGAGAACACGGCTCTGGTACCCGGGCAATCCTGACCAAAACACTGGCATTGAAAAATATGTCTGTCAAAGACTTCCGACATCTTGTGGAAATCGAAAACATCCACACGATCGTCACTCTGTTAAAAAGAAGATTGTGGAATTTCTTTTCTCTATAAATCTGCAGTGGAACAAGAATTAAATGAAGGAATGTTAGTACAGATCCCACTATCTGATTTCATGATTATGCACGACTTCACCTTTCTGTGGAATAAAAACAGTATCTTTTCGCAGGAATATGATGCTGTTTTTAAAGAATTGAGAGGGGCTGTTGCAAAATAGATGAGTAAACATCTATGGAGCAATAGCTCCCTTTTTATGCCTAAAAGTAAAAAACGGACTCCGAAGAGTCCGCAATCCATGGTATAATTAAGTATGACAAAATACATAAAATACCATAAAAATTATACCGAATTTGGCGAGCCTTATCAACTGGTTTTGCCATTAAATTTGGAAGGTCTAGTTCCTGATGATGATTCTGTGGAAGATCAACGGTTTTTCAACATTTCTGACACGTTTGCTTTTTCAACACATTCCACTACGTGGGATGCCTCCAGCGTCTCACTCAACACCCAGGAAATGATTTTTCTTGAATACAGATCCATCACACTGGTATAACCTTCTGAAATTGTACATCCCTTAACATTTAAGTAACTGGAAATACTTAATTTCACCAGATTCTCAAATGTTGGTGCTGTAAATACATTATAAATACAAGGCTTCACATTACTCCGCATTACACTTTAAAGCTACATATGTTCAATATAAAATTCATCCTGACAACTTCGCCCCTCATTTTTTAATAGTAATTTATGCTCATCATATGAACGCATTCCATTCACACGAAGTATTTCCCCTATATTCTGTCTGCTACTTGGAATGATTCTACTCTGTACCCAACGCATACTCCAATCTGAATTCATGGTTCGGATACCTTTTTTCAAAAGTAACGATATCATAAACGGAGCTTCCTTTGGCGTAACATTTTCCGGAATCTCAATTGTGTATTTCTTTGCTTTCTCATCATAATTTAATATTCCGACAATTTTATTTCTATTATTTCTCCTGATTGCGTACCTGTTCAAAAAAACACCACCTTTTCCAAATCATCTCCCATATTTTATTCCTATGACCCTCCGATAAAACATGCTTTATACCACTAAAAATATAATCCTGATCTTCTTTTTTAATTTCCAAATCTGTAAATCGTATCCTTTTGGTATCAATGACAGATTATACTCTAAAGATTTTGATCCAATATAATTATTAACCGGAAAATCTCTCATCACGTCCGTTTCTTCCAGAAGTTTTTCATTACCATATGTTGAAAACAATAACGATACTCCCTGATCAAACAAAGGAGCTATTCTCACACTATCGTCTTCATCATTTCTTAACACTTCCAGATTGCTTCCATGACGGTCTCTATTGGCAATCAAATAATCAATGCAAAACATCTGGTACATATATAATTCCCAATTGTTTCTTATTGCAAATTCTAACGGAGATTCATTTCCTTCTTTTTGTCAAATCATAATACAAATCATATGCCAACTTTTCTTCATTATCCTTACGAAAGTTTTCCGTAAACAGAAAGCCATGTTTCCTGTTCTTTTCCATCTATGATAATCTGCGCATGTATCAATTTATATTTCACATGGGGAATTCTCAAAATATCCATTACTCGACTTACAATCAATTCATTTACACATTCATGCCCAAATACACCGCGATAACTATCATAATTCGATAGTTTATAATATAATCTTTTTCCATTCACTTCTTCATATGCTTTCAGAAAACATCCCGGGGTTCCCGGTGACATTCATCAATGCTGACACAAATTCACATCAAAAACTCCCCAAGACCGAAGTCCTGAGGAGTCGAAAAATCTTTTTTGAAATTGTACGTTCCGAAACGTATAATTAACGTTTTGAGAACTGTGGTGCTCTACGAGCAGCTTTGAGACCGTATTTCTTACGTTCTTTCATACGTGGATCACGTGTCAGGTATCCAGCGCTCTTTAATACTGGTCTGTACTCAGCATCAGCTTCAAGAAGTGCTCTGGAGATTCCGTGACGGATTGCTCCAGCCTGTCCTGTGTATCCACCACCGTGTACGTTTACGATAACATCAAATTTATCTGTTGTTCCTGTAGCAACGAGTGGCTGACGAACAACAACTTTTAATGTTTCCAGTCCAAGATACTCATCGATATCTCTTTTATTGATTGTGATCTTTCCTGTTCCCGGTACAAGATATACTCTTGCAACAGATTTTTTTCTTCTTCCTGTTCCGTAATATTTTGCGTTAGCCAATGTAATGTCCTCCTTTCAACCTTTCCTTAAAATGTCAGTACTTCTGGTTTCTGAGCCTGGTTGTTGTGCTCTGGTCCAGCGTATACATGAAGTTTCTTGATCATTGCTCTTCCCAAAGGTCCTTTTGGAAGCATTCCTTTTACAGCAAGTTCAACAACTTTTTCTGGTTTCTTTGCAAGCATCTCAGCCAGTGTTGTCTCTCTCATTCCACCTACATAATCAGAGTGATTGTAGTAGATTTTCTGCTGTAATTTCTTTCCTGTTACTTTCACTTTATCAGCGTTTACAACGATTACGTAATCTCCTGTATCAACGTGTGGTGTGTACTCTGGTTTATTTTTTCCTCTTAACACTTTAGCGATCTCTGAAGACAGACGTCCTAATGTACATCCTTCAGCGTCAACCACATACCATTTTCTTTCGATCTTGTCTGGGTTAGCCATATAAGTTTTCATGGGTGTTCCTCCTACTTACTAATTATCATAGATTATTTACTTTAACTCTTCTATATGAAATCAGCATACTCCGGGGCTTTGGTGTAAGCTGTTTCTCCTTATGTCATACTGCTTTATTATATTCTTTTTGTCCTTGATTGTCAATGTTTTTTTCTCCAAAAACAACAGTAAAAATCACTCTGCAACTGTACACAGTAACATACTCCGGACATAAAAATAAGACAGCCTTTATGACTGTCTTACAAGCTACGGATAGAGGACTCGAACCTCTACTAACAGAGTCAGAGTCTGCTGTGCTGCCATTACACCAATCCGCATCATTTCTCTTTCTGTCAGACTCAACATTTACATTATATCGCAATTTTCCAAAAAGTCAAGCACTTTTTTTATTTTTAAGCAAAGTTCGTTACCGTTCATCTCAGGTATTGATAGTAACCGGAGATAAACCGTAACGAACGCCCTGCCTCTTTTTCTATTATGCCTTCCACACTCCGTCAAAAACAACCTCTGCCGGTCCTGTCATATAGATTTTATTCTGTTCACGATCCCATTCGATCAGCAGATCTCCTCCGAGCAGCTTAACCGTCACTTTGTTTTCTGTATATCCTCCGAGAATACATGCCACTGCCACTGCACAGGCTCCGGTTCCACAGGCAAGTGTCTCCCCGGATCCCCGCTCCCAGACACGCATACTTGCCGTGTGTCTGTCTAAGACTTTCACGAATTCTGTATTCACTCTGTTCGGAAATCGTTCATGATGCTCGAATTTCGGTCCGATCTTCTCAATCTCCAGATGTTCGATATCATCCATAAATATGACTGCATGAGGATTTCCCATAGAAACACAAGTCATCTGGTATTCTGTTTCGTCCACAAGGATCGGAACAGCAACCGCTTCCGCCTCATCTGCGATGACCGGAATCTGCGCCGGTGTCAGGATCGGACTTCCCATGTCCACTCTTACCAGAACCACTTTTCCATCCTCTACAGTCAGATCCAGATATTTAATCCCGCCCAGTGTCTCCACAGAAATATGTGTCTTATCGGTAAGACCATAATCATAAACATATTTTGCCACACAACGAATTCCGTTTCCACACATCTCTCCCCTGGAACCGTCTGCATTATACATCTCCATCTCAAAATCTGCTTTCTCGGACGGATTGATCAGAATCAGTCCATCCGAACCGACTCCAAAATTCCGGTTGCTCACTTTTACAGCCATTTCAGAAGGATTTTCAATCCGTTCTTCAAAACCATTCACATAGACATAATCATTGCCCAATCCCTGCATTTTTGTAAATTTCATCCTGCTCTCTCCTTTCTTTTTCGAAAAAGGGTATCTCCCATCCACTGGAAAATACCCTTATGTTATCGATGTATACATACTTTAAACAAGAAATTTCTTGATCAATTCTTTCAATTCTTCTGCATCCCCATTAAACACCTGCAGTTCCATCTCTTCCTCTATATTCATACTGCAGATTCCCAGAAGAGACTTCGCATCAATCGTAATTCTCCCCTGTTTCAGATCAACATCTCCATCAAACTGATTCACTGCTTTTGCAAATTCCTGTATTTCATCGATGTTTCTAAACTTCACACACAATTCTTCTGCTACTGCTTCCGGCATTGTATATTCCTCCCATATCTTCATGTACTGCGCTTCATTGTACACTATTTATCGGGAAAAAGAAAGCAGTTTTTTATTTTTGCAGAAATTCCAGAACCTCTTCCTTCTCCGGCATGGAACGAATCGCTCCTTTTCTGGTTGTGATCAGCGCTGCTGCTGCATTGGCAAATGTGAGCATTTCTCCCAGCTGTTCTTCCGTCAGATTTTCAAAATCATGCTCCAGAATATAATTTAAAGAGCTTCCGCAGAATGTATCTCCGGCTCCTGTCGTTTCGATCGCCTTCACTGATTTTCCGGCTCTTTCTACACGCATTCCCTTGTAGTACGCACGGCTTCCGTCTTTCCCCATTGTCAGAAGAATCAACGGAATCTGATATTTCTCCTGAAGATACCGGATTCCCTCATCGTAATCTTCTTTTCCTGATACAAACTGAATCTCATTATCAGAAATTTTCAGAATATCACAGTACTGGAATCCGTACTCCATCTGTTCTTTCGCCAGATCCAGAGAACTCCACAGCGGCGGGCGCAGATTCGGATCAAAGGATACTAAAAGTCCATTGTCCTTCGCTGCCTTAAGCGCTTTTTTTGTTGCCTTTCTGACTTCTTCATGTGTCATGGACAGAGTTCCGAAATGGAACAGTCTTGCCTGACGGATAAAGTCTTCCTCAACTTCCTCCTCACGAAGCATCATATCTGCCCCCGGATTTCTATAGAAAGAAAATTCTCGGTCTCCATCCGGGAAAGTATGTACAAATGCAAGCGTCGTGTTCACTTCATCATCAGTCAGAAGATTCGATGCATCAATCCCTGCACTGCTGATCGTATCCCGCAGCAGTCTTCCAAACTGATCATCTCCTACTTTTCCCAGAAATGCAGTCTTTTTACCAAGCTTGTTCAGCATTGCCAGCACATTACACGGCGCTCCGCCCGGGCAGGCTTCGAACAGGTTATTTCCCTGTTCGCTCTGTCCGTTCATTGTAAAATCAATCAAAAGTTCTCCCATTGCGATTACGTCAAATCTTTTTTCCATCTTGTCTCTCCCTCACTCTTTTTAGTTAAAGTAAACCAACTCTTCGATTGGTTCGGCTTCTTCAATATGCTCTGCCTCCAGAATCGGTCCGGTACCTTTATACACTGATACATGTCCATACTGTACTTTTGCGCGCACCTTCACCCATTCTCCTGCCTGCAGCTTCGGTGCGTAGGCGCTCTTGCAGATATATCCTAAAAATGTAGTGTCATCCGCACAACAGGTCATCGCCATCCGTCCCAGAAGAAATACCTTGGACGGAAATCCTTTCGGCTTTAATACTTTTGCGGTAAATTCAATCACTTTTCCCTTGTATCTGTCCGGATTTTCCATAACATCCACATACCAGATTCCATAATCCTCTCTTGGAATCTCAATCACAGGCGCGTTCAGATCATACGGCACATCATCCCCGAAAATATTCTCGATCTCACCGTTTTCATCCTCAAAGATCACTTCTGCCTGTGGGCTGACTACTTTCACACTTCTGCGGTATCCTGCCAGAGGTTCAATATCTGTACAACGATTAAACAGCACCAGTTCCGCCCCGCGTACCATTTCGACAAACAACGGCTTCAGGTTGTTCAGATACATCTGAAATGTACTTGCATCCACTGTTGTCAGTTTCTGTTCGATTTCCCATCCTTGCGGAAGACTTAACGCTTCAAAGTCACTGACTTTCCACATTCCGTTGTATTCGATCACCACACGCTCCGGCGAATATTTTTCATGCAGTTCATTTAAGAATGCTTCTGTCAACTCTTCCTGTTCTTCTATTTTGATGATCTTCACACCATGCTTTGCCATTTCCAGCGGATCAAACTCTTCCTCACCTTCCTCGCAGAGAATCAGAAGCGTTGTTCCATCAATCTGAAAATAATCCTGTGTCAGTGTGAACTTTAAAAACTGGGATTTTCCACTGTCTAAAAATCCAGTCATCAGATAAACCATTACATCCGGTTCATTCATTGTTCTCTCTCCTGTCTGTAGTTTCTATTTTTTCAGTCCAAATAATGCTTCCAGCTTGTCTTCTTCCAGCCTGGAACCGATCACACAGATTCTTCCCGTATATTCCGCTGCCCCGCTTCTGACTTCATGCTCCTGCGGAACCATGTCAAAATAAATCCACTCTCCGTCTGCACCTGCGACCATTCCCTTTGCACGAAGAACAGTTCCGTATGTGTCATCCTCTTCCAGCGTCTTTAAGATTCTGCTGATTTCTTCCCTGCTGTAGGTTTTGATCGTCTCTCGTCCCCAGCTTGTAAACACTTCATCTGCATGATGATGGTGATGATGTTCATGGTCATGATTGTGTCCGCAGCCACAACCGCACTCCCCATCATGATGATGTTCATGCTCGTGATGGTGCTCATGGTGATGGCCATGTCCGCAGCCACACTCCTCTCCATGATGATGGTGATGCTCATGATGATCGTGTTCTTCATGGCAATGGTGATGGTGTGCGTGTTCATGCACATGTCCGCATTCCGGGCAGATTTCCTCTTCCAGGAGCAACTCTTCTTCCAGAGATTTGCTGTGCTCCATTGTCTCCAGAAGCTTCTCTCCTGACAACTGCTCGATTGGAGTTGTGATGATCGGAGCCTTTTCATTTAACTTGCGAAGCAGCGCAACACTTTTCTTCCACTTTCTCTGTTTGCCTTATCTGTACGACTTAAGATGATACGCACCTGCATATTACGATCTGATTGCTAGAAAAATTCTCCGAAATTCTTCTTATATAATCTGCATTTTGTCACGTCTACAACTGTTGTAAAACTGTTCAGCTCTGCTTCGATCTCATCC
>ENA-OQJN01000197-OQJN01000197.1-human-gut-metagenome-genome-assembly--contig:-NODE-197-length-29597-cov-2.703190_pt1 | contig 29597 bp, 34 predicted proteins | sample MGYA00242610_ERZ504777 | MGnify/ENA primary metagenome ERZ504777 (study PRJEB26092, sample SAMD00036350) | human gut metagenome | host: Homo sapiens | study: EMG produced TPA metagenomics assembly of... | reverse complement strand
GTCAATACAAAAATGCCGTTCACAGAAAAATTCTATGAACGGCATGTGTTATCCTGCCAATTTTATTCAATTGTCGCGATTCTCATCATATTACTGATTCCCTCACGGGCAGCATTTACATCCAGCGCAGGGATTCCGGCTGTCAATACAACAACATCTCCTGTCTCTACACATCGTTTTACTTTTGAAATCTCAATTGCCTCACTGCAGATATCATCTGTTGTATGGCATTCCATTGATTTAAGAGCCTGTACGCCCCAGTAAATGGACATTCTTCTCAGTGCTCTTTCACTCGGAGTCACTCCGATGATCGGCTGGATTGGTTTTAAGTTTGACATCACTCTTGCTGTCGCTCCGGAAACTGTCGGTGTAATGATTGCTTTTGCTTTCAGATTCGCAGCTGCCAAACAGAAGAATATCCGATTGCACTGGAGATTCCTCTCTTTAAGTGATCTCCTGCCTTATCCAGGATCATATCATAATCCAGGTGCTGCTCTGTATTTTCGATAATGTGTACCATCATCTGCAATGCTTCTACCGGGTATTTTCCCTGTGCAGTCTCTCCGGACAGCATCACTGCATCTGTTCCGTCATAAACAGCATTTGCAACGTCTGTCACTTCCGCTCTTGTCGGACGTGGATTACGGATCATGGAATCCAGCATCTGAGTTGCTGTAATAACAGTCTTGAAGTTATTATTACACTTCTGAATCAGCATCTTCTGCAGGTATGGCACTTCCTCTGCCGGAATCTCAACACCCATATCTCCTCTTGCTACCATGATACCATCTGCAGCACGGATAATCTCATCAATATTACGAATTCCTTCTGCATTCTCAATCTTCGCAATGATCGGAATATAAGGTGCATCCAGTTCTTTCAAAAATGCGCGGATCTCAAGGACGCACTCTGCATTGCGCACAAAGGATGCAGCGATAAAATCAATATCCTGTTCTACACCAAATTTGATGTCTTCTTTATCTTTTTCTGTGATTGCAGGAAGTCTTACCGGAACGTTCGGTACATTGACCCCTTTTCTCTCACCAAGCTCACCGCCGTTTACGATCTCACAAACAATATCCTGATCTACGATTTCTTTTACTTTCAGTCCGATCAGACCGTCATCGATCAAAATTACTGTTCCCTGCTGTACATCTTCTGCAAGACCTTTATAAGAAAGAGACACTTTTGTATCATCTCCTACGATATCTTCCATTGTAAGTACAAATGTATTCCCTTCCTGGAGGGTTACTTTCTTTCCGTCTTTCAAAAGACCTGTACGGATTTCCGGTCCCTTTGTGTCCAGAAGAATCGCTGTGTGCGCATGTTCTTCCTCGCGAAGCTCTTTCAGAAGATCCATACGGAATTTCTGCTCTTCGTGATCACCGTGTGAAAAGTTGAAACGCGCAACATCCATTCCGTTTTGAATCAACTTTCTCATAACTTCTTTGTCATTTGTATTAGGACCCATTGTGCAGACTACTTTTGTTTTTTTCATGTCATAACTCTCCTTCTAACTTATCCTTAATTCTTATTTCACATGCTGGTGTGTAAATAAATGATCCTGACAATACTCGTAATTTCCATTACACTTGGAACAGAATCGAAATTCCAGACTTGAATCATCCAACTCTGTTCTCCCACAGACAGCACAACGGTGTTTTGCACCATTTGCATAAGTCATATGCGGTCTTGTCTGTTGTCTGAATTTTGCTTTGCGCACCTGTTCTTTTGGTGTATACGGTTTTAAATTCCTGCTGGATAAAAAGAACACGACAAAATTTAAAAGTGATGAAATGACCACTATGCGCGATGCGGGATTGCCGGTTGCCAACTGGTACAGGATGTATACTCCATACACCAGTCCCATCCACTTGATCTTGATCGGAAGGATGAAATACAACAAAAGTTCCATATCCGGATAGCTTGCAGCAAATGCAAGAAAAATTGAGAGGTTGATATAATACGTACTGAAATATCCACCCAGGAAATCTGCCCCCGAGCCATACAGGATGTACAGCACAAACGCTCCCAGTACCGTAAATAAAATACCCGAAAAGATATATACATTATAGCGGAATGCTCCCCAGGTCCTCTCCAGCGTAGTACCGAGAGAATAGTAAAGCATCAGCATAATGACGATTTCCAGAAGACTGCCCTGCGGCGGTACCAGAATCCAGGATACGATCCTCCAGATCTGTCCGTGCAGAATCGCTCCCGGCTGCAGATACAGCCAAATCATCATATCGGGTATAAACAGACGGATTGCATATCCGATAATGTATGTCCCGATCAGGTACGTCGTCAGATTGTGAACGGCGTATCGTCCAAATTTTCTTTCCAGCTTGTTTAACCAGTTCAATGACAATCTCTCCTTATATATTTATTCCCTTACAGAGAGTAATTGTACAGTGAGCATTACTGTTTGTCAAATAATTGTTTTATTTTTTGCGTTAGGATTGTGTTAAATTTTATGAGATTTTCTATTTTTTTCCTTAAAAATCTTTTTGTATATTTATGGTGAACACTCATAATTGTGTTTTTAGACTACTTGTCGTATAATATAAAAATGTTGTAAAATAACGACTGCATTTAAATAAGTAATAACTACTATAGCAAAAGATGAGGAATTACTATGAAAAAGAACGAATTATATACTTTAGGGATCGATATTGGTTCCACCACGGTAAAAATCGCAGTCCTGGGAGCAGATAATGAAGTTCTGTTCTCCGATTACGAACGCCATTTTGCAAATATACAGGAAACACTGTCTGATCTTCTCGGACGTGCCATCTATAAACTGGGACCGATCCATGTTTCTCCTGTTATCACCGGATCCGGAGGGCTGACTCTTGCCACCCACCTGCATGTTCCGTTTGTACAGGAAGTGATTGCGGTTTCCACCGCTTTGCAGGATTATGCACCTCAGACTGATGTGGCAATTGAACTCGGCGGTGAGGATGCAAAGATCATTTATTTTGAAGATGGAAATGTAGAACAGCGTATGAACGGTGTCTGCGCAGGAGGTACCGGTTCCTTCATCGATCAGATGGCTTCCCTTCTTCAGACAGACGCCAGTGGGCTGAATGAATATGCAAAAAATTATACTTCTTTATATTCCATCGCAGCACGCTGCGGTGTTTTTGCGAAATCTGATATTCAGCCTCTGATCAATGAAGGAGCTTCCAAAGAGAATTTAGCTGCTTCTATTTTTCAGGCAGTAGTCAATCAGACGATCAGCGGACTGGCCTGCGGAAAGCCAATCCGCGGACATGTAGCCTTCTTAGGCGGACCACTTCACTTTTTATCGGAATTAAAAGAGGCCTTTATCCGTACTTTAAAACTGGACGATGAGCATATTATCGCTCCTAATCATTCTCATTTGTTTGCAGCAATCGGTTCCGCGCTGAATTCCAAACGGAATGTGGATATTCCTCTGCAGACACTTCAGAGCCGTCTGGCAAATAAAATCGAATTGGAATTTGAAGTGGAGCGTCTGGAACCCCTGTTTGCATCTTCTGCAGATTACGAGGAATTCACTTTCCGCCATGCAAAACATCAGGTTCCGGTCAAAGACCTTGCTTCTTACCAGGGAAAGGCTTTTCTTGGAATCGATGCAGGTTCCACTACAACAAAGGCAGCATTGGTAGGTGAAGATGGAACGCTGTTGTATTCCTTCTATCATAACAATGACGGAGATCCTCTGGGAACAACGATCCGGGCAATCAAGGAGATCTACAGTCAGCTTCCGGAAGGTGTCGAGATCGTTCACTCCTGCTCCACCGGATACGGCGAAGCACTGATCAAGGCTGCACTGCTTCTGGATGAAGGAGAAGTAGAGACGGTTTCCCATTATTATGCGGCCGCATTTTTCGAACCGGATGTAGACTGTATTCTCGACATCGGCGGACAGGATATGAAATGTATCAAAATCAAGAATCAGACGGTAGACAGTGTTCAGTTAAACGAAGCATGCTCTTCCGGATGTGGTTCTTTATTGAGACCTTTGCAAAATCACTGAATTATACAGTCGAAGATTTTGCACAGGAAGCCCTCTATGCCAAAAATCCGATCGATCTGGGAACACGCTGTACTGTATTTATGAACTCCAAAGTAAAACAGGCACAGAAAGAAGGCGCTTCTGTTGCAGATATCTCCGCAGGACTTGCCTATTCCGTGATCAAAAACGCACTGTTTAAGGTCATCAAGGTGTCCGACGCCTCTGAACTTGGAAAACATATCGTCGTACAGGGAGGAACCTTCTATAATAATGCCGTTCTGCGCAGTTTTGAAAAAATCGCAGACTGTGAGGCAATCCGTCCTGATATCGCCGGTATCATGGGGGCTTTTGGAGCTGCCCTGATTGCAAGGGAACGTTATCAGGATTGTGAAGGCACTACCATGCTCCCAATTGAAGAGATTGAAGCACTGGAATACAAGACTACCATGACAAAATGCCGCGGTTGTACGAACAACTGCCGTCTGACAATCAATCATTTCAGCGGCGGAAGAAAGTTTATCACCGGAAACCGCTGTGAACGAGGACTTGGCAAGGAAAAATCAAAAAAATCACCTGCCAAACCTGTTTGAATATAAGATGCAGCGGTATTTCGGATACACCTCGCTTTCAGAAGAAGAGGCTTCCAGAGGAACGATCGGCCTTCCAAGAGTTTTGAACATGTATGAGAATTATCCGTTCTGGCATACATTCTTTACAACGCTTGGATTCCGTGTCGTACTCTCTCCGTCTTCTACCCGAAAGATTTACGAGCTGGGAATCGAATCCATTCCGAGTGAATCCGAATGTTATCCGGCAAAGCTGGCACACGGACATGTACAGTGGCTTATCAACGAAGGGATCAAACATATTTTTTATCCTTGTATCCCTTACGAACGAAATGAATTTGAAAAAGCCAACAACCACTACAACTGTCCGATCGTAACTTCCTATCCGGAAAATATCAAAAATAACATGGATCCGATCGTAACCGGAGAAATTGATTTTATGCATCCGTTTATGTCTTTCCAGAGTGAAGAGACGCTTTCTTCCAGACTGATTGAAGAGCTTGGTGAAAAATTTTCTGTTTCCGCAGATGAGATCCGCACTGCTGTTCACAAAGCATGGCTGGAACTTGCTGCATGCAGAGAAGATATGCGTCGTAAAGGTGAAGAGACGATCAAGTTTCTGGATGAAACCGGCAATCGCGGAATTGTTCTTGCCGGACGTCCTTATCACACGGACCCTGAGGTCAATCACGGACTGCCGGAGCTGATCAACTCCTATAATATTGCCGTCCTGACAGAAGATTCTATCTCTCATCTGCACGAAGTAGAACGACCTCTCAATGTCATGGATCAGTGGATGTATCACTCCAGACTGTATGCCGCTGCAAACTATGTCAAGACAAAAGAAAACCTGGATCTGATCCAGCTGAATTCTTTCGGATGCGGACTGGATGCCGTCACAACGGATCAGGTGGCAGATATCCTGACCCGTTCCGGTAAGATCTATACCTCGCTGAAAATCGATGAGGTCAACAATCTGGGAGCTGCCCGTATCCGTGTCCGCTCCCTGCTTGCTGCCATCCGGGTGAGAGAACAGCAAAAGACCGAGCGCATCATCCAGCCATCTTCTATTGAGAAGATTCCATTTACAAAAGAGATGCGCAAGGAATACACGATCCTCTGCCCACAGATGTCACCGATGCATTTTGAGATTCTGGAACCGGCATTTCGTGCATCCGGATATAAGGTTGAAATTCTGCCAAATGACAACAAACAGGCTGTCAACATGGGATTAAAATATGTAAACAATGATGCCTGCTATCCTTCCCTGATCGTAGTCGGTCAGATTATGGATGCGATTTTATCCGGAAAATATGACACCGATCATCTGGCTGTCATTATCACACAGACCGGAGGAGGATGCCGTGCTTCCAACTATATCGGGTTTATCCGGCGTTCACTGAAAAAAGCAGGATATTCTCATATCCCTGTGATTTCACTGAATCTAAGCGGACTGGAAAGCAATCCTGGATTTAAGATCACGCCGCTCCTGGCGCTGCGTGGTTTGTATGGCGTCGTATTTGGCGATATCTTTATGAAATGTGTTTACCGGATGCGCCCATATGAAAAAGTGCCGGGAACAACCGATGCACTTCATGAAAAATGGAAAAAGAGATGTAAAGATTTTGTATCCAACGGATATCCTCATCGCCATACATTTAAAAAACTGTGCCGTCAGATGATTCAGGAATTCGACCAGATTGAAACACTGGATGTGAAAAAACCAAGAGTCGGAATCGTTGGAGAAATCCTTGTAAAGTTCCTGCCGGCAGCCAACAACCACCTGGTCGAGCTTTTAGAAAAAGAAGGCGCCGAAGCAGTCGTTCCGGATCTTCTGGACTTTTTACTCTACTGCTTCTACAACCAGAATTTCAAGGTATCCCACCTTGGCATGAAAAAATCCAAGGCTGTACTCGGAAATCTTGGTATTCGTGCTCTTGAATGGTTCCGTGCACCTGCAAGCAAAGCATTTGAAGAAAGCACGCATTTTGAAGGACCTGCCAAGATCGAAAAACTGGCAGAAATGGCATCTGAGATTGTTTCCATCGGAAACCAGACCGGTGAAGGATGGTTTTTAACCGGAGAGATGCTGGAGCTGATCCACGGAGGCGCTGCAAATATTGTCTGCACACAGCCATTTGCCTGCCTGCCGAACCACGTGGTAGGAAAAGGTGTCATCAAAGAGCTCAGAAGAAGATATCCGACTTCCAAATGTCGTAGCAATCGACTTTGATCCGGGAGCCAGCGAAGTCAACCAGCTCAATCGGATCAAGCTGATTGCTTTCTACTGACAAATAAAAATCTGGAACATCAGCGCTAGATAAAAAATACCACATACGCTTCCGGCTTTCAATCTTCAGGCAATTTCTGGACATATTTTCTATCTCTGCGTATAATAATAACAGGGTATAGAGAAATCTATCATCGAAAATATTGTTCGCTTACCGGAAGCGTCTAATAAATGTCCGGCTCGAAAATCCAGCCCTATCGCAAGGTAGGGCTATTTTTATCTAAATGGTGGTGAAATTATGATTTATCAAGAAAGCTATGTTTATCATATCAAAGACGAATATTTAAAAAAGTACAATCTGAACCATTGAAATTCCCCTAAAAAACAATCACATATTTTACTCTATGTTTTCATATGATAACACTGTAAACTTATCACAAGGAGTTCTCTATGAATAACGATTTAACCTGCAGCTGTAGCTGCACCCCCGATTCCACACCCACAGACACTTCTCCCGATTTTTTATATGCCCATCAATCTCCCTATCCACCCGTCTGCATCAAAGAACAAAATCCTTTATATGGAAGAATGATGCTGGATAACATGGGTGGACAGGAGTCCGAAATGTCCACGATTGGTCTTTATATTTACAACAGTATTTTTCTGACTTCCGATACTGCCCGCATAGCAGAAATCTTTAAGAACATCAGTATTGTAGAAATGCACCATCTCAAAATATTCGGTCAACTTGCCGATCAGCTGGGTGAATCCCCACGCCTGTGGACACATCGGCAAAATCGCATGTTCTACTGGACAGCCGGATATATCAATTATTTTACGGATCTTCCAAAAATTCTGCTCAGTGCGTTAAATGGTGAAAAGCAGGCAGTCCGCAAATATCGGGAACAATGTCAGCGAATTCAGGATGAAGACATCCAAAAATGCCTGAAACGCATTATTCTGGATGAAGAACTTCATATTGAAATTCTGGAATCCCTCTGCAAGAAATACCCTATTTAAAAAACAGCAGGTGCATCTTCTGGTTTTCTGATCAGAAGTACACTTGCTGCCCTTTTCTAAAATTCTGATGCATGCTTTTTAAAAAAATCATAATATGCCCGTACATTTTCCAGTTCTGTCCATCGTTTCACATCCACAGGCTCCTCATCCAGATCATAAATCTTTGCTCCTCTGATTGCCAGCACGAAAGGAGAATGTGTTGCGATCACAAACTGGCATCCAAAAAACCTTGCGGAATCTTCGATAAATTTTACCAGCTCTTGCTGTTTTGCCGGAGAAAGACTGTTTTCCGGCTCGTCCAATAAAAACAATGCATTTTCTGTCACCTTTTCTGTGAAATATAGAAATGCACTTTCTCCATTGGAATACTCTCGTACATTATCCATGAGTTCCGAACGGATAAACTGTGACTGTGTTTTTCTTCTCGCGTTATTCACTCGTTTCAACTGCTCATAATCATCCAGACTTTTCATCCGGAACTTTGCAAACTTCGTATCCAGATACTCTTCAAACAACATCTCCCTCTTCCGGTCAATCCCTTCATTCAGATTCCGGATATTTAACATGTAATCAAATACATCATCACTTGTAATAATCCTGCTGTCTTTCGGCAAATGCGCTGCACTCTCAAAAGAGCAAAGTTCCAGATAGTCTTCATAAAAGCTGGACTGGTTAAATGGTGCTTCCCTCAACAAATGCAGTTTTTGCGCGATAATATTTAACACGGTGGACTTTCCCGTTCCATTTCCGCCATATAAAATCGTAACAGGCTCAAAATCAATCTGCTCAAAACGATGCTTTGACAGAATTTGAAATGGATAATACGTATCATAACAGGTACGTTTCTGCCTGAGAAAAAAATCAAATTCCACTTCCGCGTCAGGAAATCTAAATTGCTCTAAATATACCATCGTAAGTCTCCATTCTACAGTTCCCGCTTCATACAGACTGCAATATACCCGTCATTTTGCACTTCTTTCCCTGTTCTCACAAATCCATTCTTCTGCCAGAATGCCTCACTCTGGAGATTTCCTTTGGCAAATGCCAGTTGGATCGTTTTCTTTCCCAGCGTACGTATATACTCTGCATATTCTTCTATGATAATAGAACCAATCCCATATCCTTGTACATCATGATCTACCATAAACAATCCAATATAAACTGTTTCATCATCTGGAAATGCAAACACCATATCCATAATCGCAATCAACTTCTGCCCTTCAAAAAAACCAATATAATATTTTTCTGCGTCTGTCTTTCCCTGTGGTAAAGCTTTCATATCATTTAAAATACTCTCTCGTGTTACAAACGGAGGACAATATTCATAAAACATCGGATTACTTTCACTTAATCGTAAAATATCATCCATGTCCGTTTCCTGAAGGAGTCTGATTCTGTATCTGCGTGATACTTTCTGTAGTTCCATTTTATTTCACCCTCCCATAATCTTTTTCAACTCTTTTCGGCTGATAAATCTCCGATCCGATGGCTCCCACAACAATGATCACTGCACCTAAAAATCTGAAGCATAGTCATATGCTCATGAAATACCACAAACCCGACCAGAATTCCTACAACAACTTCCAGTGCAGAAAGGATACTGGTTGTAGTTGCTTCCACATATTGTGTAGATTTGACGCAGGATACATTCGCCACCATGGTACACAGAATTCCGATTCCAAATAAATTCCAGAGCAACACTCCTGTTGGTGTACTGCTCATATGGGAAGATACTGCACCAAAATCCATACCAAACATCAATACAACAGCTGCCCCGAGAAATCCATACACCAACAGTGTATCCCTCTCATAGTCTTTTGCAAAATATTTCGGGAGCAGAATCTGAAGTGCTACTCCGACACCATTGATCACTCCAGCTAAAATTCCGATTCCATCCAGCTTGATATCTCCGCCTCCGATGAGATTTGCTACAAATACTGCGCCGATCAGACAAATCAAAATCGTCACCATCTTGCTTTTTGGCAGTTTTTCTCCAAACATAAACCGTCCCAGGATTGCCACCCAGATCGGACTCATAAACATCAGCACAGTTGCCACACCCACCGGAATTCTGGAAACTGCCACACTATAGCTCACAAAGCTGATACTGTATGCCACCGCTCCGTAAAGAAGACAAATCACCAGCCCCTTCAAATTAATCTTTAGAGCCGAGGGTTTTGTAAACAGCAAAAACAGGAAATAGGCGCCACCTGCCAGTGCGCAGCGGAAAAATGAGATTTCAAAAGTTGTAAACGCATACCCGGTCAGTCCTCTTACAAACATCCCCATGATTCCCCACATTACTGCAGTGATGATTGCCAAACTGATTCCTTTGGTACGATTATTCATGATTCGCTTCTCCACTTCTGTAAATTACTTCATTTTCTTTGATTGTCATCCAGACTTTGATCTCTGCCAATTCTTCCTTTGGAGTTTTCAGAGGATTTTTCTCCAACACTACAAAATCCGCATATTTTCCACATTCAATGCTTCCTTTTTCATGTTCTTCAAAGTACTGATACGCCGCATAAATCGTAACTGCCTTCAATGCATCCAATACTGAAATCTTCTGATTTTCACCGATGACCCTTCCACCTCTTGAAATACGATTGACTGCGCTGCTTATCGTACGCATCATGTCCGGCGGGATCACAGGTGTATCCTGATGGAACGTATATTTCATTCCGTAATCTATGGCATCTTTCACCGGTGAAATCTGGCTGCCTCTTTTTTCTCCGAAATTTTGAAGATGGATATCTCCCCAGTAATACGTATGAGCCACAAAAAAGCTTGGGATCATCCCGATTGCCGCCATTCTCTGCAGCTGGTCTTTTCTCACAAGCTGTGCATGTACCATGACTGCCCGATGCAGATCTTTATCCGTTCTCTTTGACAGTGCTTTTTCAAACTGTCCGATATACTGCTCTGCTGCCGCATCTCCATTACAGTGTGCCAAAAGCTGCTGTTTTTTCTCTAAGGCAAGCTCAATATAGTGATTCAATTCCTCATCTGTATGGATCGGATAGCCGCAATAATTCTCTTCCCCTTCATAGGGCTTTGTCATCCACGCAGTCCTTCCCTGCGGTGAGCCATCCAGAAAAATTTTATATCCTCCCATTTTTAAATGACCGGTATACCGGTTTGCGTATGCCCTTTCTTCCTCAAAAAGATCTGCCGCCGTCATAATATCCGCATACCCTACTACATCCAGCTTCAACAGTCCATTGGCAGAGGCATATTTTAACAGCTCAAACAACGGTTTTCCTACCATTCCATCCTGAACCGTAGTCACGCCATAACTCGCATACATTTTCTGCGCTTCCCCGATAAGCTGCATCAGCTCCTCCATAGATGTCATCGGCAGTTTTGACTGAAACGCAAGAAACGCTTTTTCTTCCATATACCCGTCCGGGATTCTTGTCCCTGCGATTCTCCCATATTTTCCTCCCGGACAATCTTCTGTCTTTTCATCAATCTGCTGAATTTCTAATCCTTTGCTGTTTACCACTCCCATATGAGAGGAAGCATGGATCAGCAATACCGGATTTGTATGGCTGATCTCATCCAATACATATCTGTCCGGATGTCGTTTTTCCTCCAGAAAATTCTGGTCATAATTACAGCCTACGATCCATGCATCTTTGGATAAATTTCTTTTTTCGGCAAACATTTTCATGGCATCTACAATCTCCGAAAAATTTCCACACTCTGACAAGTCGCATTGTGTCATTGCATTGGCAGCTCCTACAAAATGAGAATGTGCATCCAAAATCCCGGAAGCATCGTTTTTCCCTGCAAATCCACCATCTCGTCTCCATCTGTTTTATACTGCATCACATCATCCAGAGTACCTACTGCCTGAATACGTCCATTTTCCACGCAGACTGCTTCCGCATACAAGGCAGGCTCTCTCATCGTGATGATTGTTCCGTTATAATAAAAAGTTTTCATTGCATTTCCTCCCTGACATTCAAGATTTTTTATTGTATCGCAACAACATAATTGAATCTGTCAATTCTTTTATATACTACCCTTTTTTCATACTGTTCCACTTCTTTTATCAAAAGATGCAAATAAGAATAATACTCTCCGTTTAGCTCCTTTATCTGTTCAGGCGACAAAGTGCTTCGAATTTTCTGTTCTTCAGCCTTATTCTGAAACATCAAATCCCCCAAAATGATCCTTCCATCTTTCTTTAACACCCGCATCATCTCTGCTATTGCAACTCTTTTTTCTTCTTCATTCAAATGGTGAAATGCATAAGTAGAGACAATCACGTCAAATGTCTGATTTTCATATGGTATTTTCAAAAACTCTCCTAACCGTACATGCAGCTTCGGATATTTTTCTTTGCAACTGCCAGCATCTGCCTGGATTGATCAATTCCAATGATATGATATTTATTTTGTAAAAATTTACCCGCCAAGTTTCCTGTTCCGACACCAATTTCAAGTATCTTTCCATCTTTTCTCTGAAAATTTTCCACTTCCTCAAAAACCATTTGTAATACTGTCTCATAATTCTCATAGATTTTTAATGCACCTGTGTCCCTTTTCACATCCTCATCATATGCCCTTGCCCAGCCATCAAAATCCCACTGGTCTTTCCACTCATTTTTCACCTGGCAAAGTAGATTACTCTGTTCAATAATCTTCAAAAAATCTTTTCTAAATCCTGTCCTTCTGTTTCTTCATATACTTTGTCCAAAACCATTTCCAGCGATTTTCTAATTTCACTCAATCTGTGGATCTCATTATTGACTGCCATCCATTGGTTTTGCATATGTGTCAGATAATTTTCTTTCTTATTGCATTGTAATATATTCTGAATGGCTTCAATACTCAATCCCAACGAGCGATAAAGCAGAATCGTCTCCAAACGGAAATATCCTCTTCGCCAAATTTCCGATACCTATTCTGCGACTCTCTCATCGGAGTCAGAAGTCCTTTCTTTTCTATAAAATCTGATCTTGTTTGTTGTAATATGCAGTTTTTCTGCAATTTGACTGATTGTATATTCTGTTTTCATACTGTGATCTCTCCTTTTTTATACTACACTCATTCTAAGTCTTCACCTTGGGCAAAGGTCAAGAGATCTTTCAGCCAAATTCTATTTCACTCCTGAAAACATATAAAACTGCTCTGTATCGATCAAAATATCGATGCTAAAACAAGTCTCCCATAGACGGCTCTCTTCTTTTGCAGACAACAGACCGGACGTAATCTCTTTTGGCACATTCGTGTGACAACCATTTATTTTCTCCCTGCATGCTCCATGTGCCACGATAAATCTCCCGCTTGGATTTAACAGCTCTGCCACCTTCTGTACTACCTTGTCTTTCTCCATAAAATGAGGGTATGCATTATAGATGATAATCCTGTCAAATGTCTCCTGCGTCATCTCGAACAGATCCCGGCACTGCAATTCAAACAAGGAGTCCCCCTCTACTTTGCGGGCAGCGATCTCGATCATCTTTTCTGACAGATCGACTGCTGTGATATGAGAAGGTTTTCGTTCCCGCAGCGCCTCAAACATCGCCCCTGTACCACAGGCAACATCCAAAACACTCATTCCCTCCTGAATATCACTTAAAAATGCGATCATACGTCTGATCTGATCGACCGATTGCTCCCCGTCATCCCAATGTGCGGCTCTTTGATTAAAATATGTTCTGATATCCATGGTAACTATCTCCTTTTCGGCTCTGCAATCCCTGCTTTCTGTAATGCCAGCACAATGACCGGAATAAAAATCAACTGAATCAGAATTCCTGGTATTCCTGTCAGAAAACTGGATGTAATAAAGATCTTGAAGCTATATTCTCCCACATTGAAAATAAGTGCTTTTAAAATACCGCTGACAATTCTCCCTGCCAGCATCGCTGTGATCAGCGAACCATATATTTTTACAATTTGCTTTTCTGTATGAATGCCGTACACACAGATCCCCGTAATCAATCCATAGACTGCCAGTTCACAAAGCATTGCCGGAAGGATTGCAGCCGGAGGCATTCCTGTAAACAGACTGGATAATACAGGCGCTAAAATCCCACATATCAGCCCATACTGCCATCCACAGAGCAGACCGCAGATCAATACCGGAATGTGCATAGGCAAAAAAATACTTCCCGCATTCTGAATCGTATGGAATGCCATCGGAAGAACGATCCCCAAGGCCACACACATTGCCGCCATCACTAATTTCTTCACTTGATTTTCTTTCATCTTGTTTCCCTCTCTTTTCATATCTCCTCTTATTTATGATATGGCTCACCATTCATAATCCGATAACTTCGATACACCTGCTCCAACAGTATCACTCGCATCAGCTGATGCGGAAATGTCATCTTTGAAAAACTAAGTGCGTAATCTGAGCGTTTCAACACCTCTTTCCCGAGGCCAATGGAGCCACCGATCACAAATGCAATGCTGCTCTTTCCCTGAATTCCCAGTTTTTCTATTCTTTCTGCCAGTTCTTCTGATGTCAGCATCTTCCCTGCGATTTCCAGTGTGATCACATACATATCATCCTTGATATACCTTAAGATTTTTTCTCCCTCTTTGCTGCGAATTCCCTCTTCCACAGTCTCACTTGCCTGATCCGGGGTCTTCTCATCCGGTACTTCAATTATATCCAGCTTACAATATTTGCTCAGACGCTTGGAATATTCTGCGATGGCATCCTTTAAATATTTCTCTTTGATTTTTCCTACTGTAATCAATGTAATTTTCATGCTGTCTGTCCTTTTTTTCTCTCTGTGTTTTCCTGTAAATTCCGAAACCTCAATGCAATACACTGCAACCCGCTGCAGCATATGCGGAAGAAATTCAATTTCGGCGCCCGCTTCTACGTGCTGCATTAAAAGCGTAAGTCCGTGTCTCTTTTCCTCCTCGTTCTCCACCATACGAATTCGTCCGTTTCCCATGATACTGGAAAATGCAAAAGAATAACTGCATGTATAATCTCCACGGATCACCTCATGGCCACAGTCCATTTCAATTGCTACGTTCGGGTTTTCTGCAAATGCTTCCGCTTTCCGTCCTTCCTTTGCACTGTGGATATACAATTTTAAGCTGCGCTCTTTCTGACAAAATTCATATCCGAAATTTACAGGAACAATAAACATCCCCTCCGCATCCATTGTTCCTATACGCACCACTTTACATGCATCCAACACTTTTTCCAGCTCTGCCGGATCCTTAATCTCTCTTTTTTCTAAACGCATCTGACGCATCACACATTCCTCCTGTCGCTTCTATCGTTTTAACCGATTCAATTCCACTTTTTCTTCTCTGCTCACTCGATAGGATTCCCGGATTTTCTGGATCGCTTTATTATGTGTAAAATCATCCATCTCATTTGCCAGCAGCAGTCTCTTTGTCTGAATCGGAAATTTGACATAACAGACTGATACAGCCCATGCCACTGCCATTTTCACATAATACCCCTCATGACTGGTATGATTCAGAATCTCAAGCACCTGCTCAATATAGGCTTCGTTAATGTAATGCGCCAGCAGGGATACGATAAAAAAACGGACTTCAAACTCCCTGCTGCTGTTCTGATACTTCCGGAGATAAGAAAACCACACTTCCTGCTCTTTTTCCATGAACTTATATCCCATACAACAGCTGTCGCAGACTGCCCAGTTATGAATCTTCGGAACAAACATATCAAGCGCCTGCATTCTCTGTTCGGTACTCATCTTTGCATACCCCAGAACAAGTCCGTATAACATAATTTCTTCATGCGCAGACCGTTCATCTATTTCTGTCTGTGCTTCTTCCAGATACTGTTTCGAATCTGTTTTTGCAATTCCTTTTGCCAGCTTTCGAAGAGCCGGCATACGAACACCGATCACATGATCGGTCCCTGGGATCAGCTTCTGATTAAACTGCTTATAACTCTCTTCCCCAAGTTGATCTAACTCTTCTCTGATTTCTTTTATCATGTTGTACTCCTGTCATTTTTTCTCCCTTTTACTATACCATGCCACCCTAAAAACCTCCACATGAAAATACGGAGCCTCTTCGGATTACTTTTTTGTCTTCTATTGAGTTTTTATCAAGCATTTTTACACCCGCTCTCCTTTCAGATTCTCAGTTTGTAAAACGTTCTATATAAATATAACGCAGTTTCTTTCAAACAGGTTTCAAATTTAAAAAAACTGCCCTATATACTTTGTATATAAGACAGTTTCTTCTATTTCCTGTTATATTTCCATACCGGCAGCAGCCCCAAAAGGGCTCCAACTGCTGCCGGTATGATCCATCCCAGCCGCAAATCATAAAATGGAAGCTTGTTACATATTTCTGTCACAACTCCAAGAGAGATTCCTGCACTCTGCATTCCATCTACAAATGCCACACAGAATGCAAACAACATCCCCAGTACATATGCCATCCGTTTTGAACCAATCCATTTTTTAAAGAAAGACAAAATTACAAGTACTACCGTTACAGGATAGAACATCATCAAAACTGGAAGAGAAACCTTTACAAGCATATCCAATCCGATGTTGCTGATCACAAAACTGAACACACAAACAATTGCTGTAATCTTTTTATAAGACACATTCGGAAACAGTTCATGGAAATAATCTGCAAAGGAGGTTGTAAGACCGATGGAGGTCGTCATACATGCAAACAGTACTGCAACTCCCAGTATGATTCCTCCTGCAGGTCCTAACAGGTCACTTGTCACTGCATGAAGCAGACTTCCTCCGTTGGAGAACGGAGTACGCGTCACTGCTCCGACATAAGTGAGCATATAATACACAACCGAAAGGATCAGCGCTGCACCAGCCCCGCAGATCAGTGTGTATTTAATGATGTTTCTCTTTGTTTTTACCTGATGTCCCCGCACTGCATTGATGATAATAATCGCAAATACCAGACCTGCCGGACCATCCAGTGCATAATACCCTTCTATCATTCCCTGGAAGAACGGAATCTCTTTGTATACTCCCTGCGGAACTCCGACGCTTCCATACTGAACTGAACTGTTCGGCGATTTTTCCATAAAAACGCAGGCCAGAAAGATCAATACGATACAAATCAAAAGTATCGGTGTCAGATATTTTCCGATCACATTGACTACCTTCTTCGGATTACCGCTCAGATAATATGTGAGCCAGAAGAAAACAGCCGTCACGAGCAAAGATACCCACCATACATTTGATTCTGATAAATACGGACGAACCGCCAACTCAAATGAAACACTTCCTGTTCGTGGAAGTGCAAACAAAGGACCTATCAACAGATAAATACAAACAGACAAAAAGACTGCAAATCTTCTGCTGACCAGTTCTCCCAGATCACTGACCTCCGTTCCTACTAAAACAACTGCAATCATACCCAGAAGTGCGATTCCCGCATCTGTCAGAATAAATCCGGCCAGCGCCTGTATATAGTTTTCACCTGCCTGTTGTCCCATGGCCGGCGGGAAGATCATATTTCCTGCACCAAAAAATACTGCAAATAAGGTTAATGTGATTGACAGAAGCTGTCTTGCTTTTATCTTTTCCATCTTAGTTCTCTTTCAGGAACTGCTCTGCGAGCTCCACAGCATCCAGGATACATTTATCACATGGTGCAAGGATTTTTCCTGTTTCTACTCCTTTTAATTCTTTACAATAAACAGATCCGTTGATCTCCTTAAATTTCGCAGCATACTCTCTTGTCTTCTTATAGGTGTCTGCTTTTGTTTTTCCGGCCTGCTCAACTCCGCCGCTGTTTTTCATCCCAATCAGCATAAACAGACCTGTCAGGGCTCCGCAGGTATCCATCATACCCATGCCAAGACCAAAGCCTTCTGCAATTTTATACATCTCTTCTTCACTTACGCCAAATTCCCCGCAAAACGCACACGCTACAGCCTGTGTGCAGTTATACCCTTTTTTATGGTATTCCAGGGCAAGTTCTTTTTTTGTCATTCTTTTTCTCTCCTTATACATACAAAACACTCCGCATATCATCAGGTCCCGAATATTCGGAAGAAGAATCCATGCGGAGTTCTCTTTTACAGGTCTTGCCTGCTAGTTTGCTCTGTTTCTATTTTTCTTTGTTTTTCAGATACTCGTCAATTCCTTTTGCTCCTGCTTTTCCTGCACCCATTGCGAGAATAACTGTTGCAGCGCCAGTTACAGCATCTCCGCCGGCATATACGCCTTCTTTGGAGGTCTGTCCACTTTCTTCCTCTGCAACGATACATTTTCTGCGATTTACTTCCAGGCCTTTTGTGGTAGAAGAAATCAATGGGTTTGGAGAAGTTCCAAGGGACATGATCACAGTATCTACATCAATGTCATACTCAGATCCAGGAATCTCAACCGGACGTCTTCTTCCGGATGCATCCGGTTCTCCAAGTTCCATTTTGATGACTGTCATGCTCTTGACATTTCCATTCTCATCTACATTGATCTGCTTTGGATTTGTCAGAAGGTCAAAGATCACACCTTCTTCTTTCGCATGATGTACTTCTTCTACTCGTGCAGGGAGCTCTGCTTCGCTTCGTCTGTATACAACATGTACTTCTGCTCCCAGTCTGAGTGCAGTTCTTGCAGCATCCATCGCGACATTTCCACCGCCGACAACTGCAACTTTTTTACCTGCAGCAATCGGTGTATCATAAGAAGCATCAAATGCTTTCATCAGGTTGCTTCTTGTCAGATATTCATTTGCAGAGAATACTTCGTTTGCGTTCTCTCCCGGGATTCCCATAAACATCGGAAGTCCAGCTCCGGAACCAATGAATACCGCTTCAAATCCTTCTTCTTCAATCAGCTGATCGATCGTTGTTGACTTTCCGATCACAACGTTTGTCTCGAATTTAACGCCTAATTCTTTTACTTTTCAATCTCTTTTGCAACGACTTTCTGTTTTGGAAGACGGAATTCCGGAATACCATAAACAAGTACTCCTCCCAGTTCATGAAGTGCTTCAAATACCGTCACATCATATCCCATCTTTGCCAGATCGCCTGCGCAGGTGAGTCCGGACGGTCCGGAACCGATCACAGCTACCTTATGACCGTTCTGTTCTTTTGCACCTTCTGGTTTGATGTCATGCTCCAGTGCATAATCTGCCACAAAACGCTCCAGTTTTCCGATGGATACCGGATCTCCTTTGATACCACGGATACACTTTCCTTCACACTGAGACTCCTGCGGGCAGACACGTCCACAGATTGCCGGAAGTGCGGAAGACTGTCCGATGATCTTGTATGCTTCCTCGATATTTCCTTCCTTTACTTCCTGAACAAATGCCGGAATATTGATCGATACCGGACATCCTTCGATACATTTTGCATTTTTACAATTCAGGCATCTTGTTGCCTCTTCCATTGCCTCTTCCTGATTATATCCAAGACAAACTTCTTCAAAATTTGTTGCACGTACTTTTGGATCCTGTTCTCTGACAGGTACTCTCACCATTCCTTTTGCCATTACTCGTCACCTCCACAATGTCCGCATCCGCCGTGATGAGTATCGCCTTCCTGTAATTTCAGCATTGCTCTTCCCTCTACTGATCTGTACATCTGGCTTCTCTTCATCGCCTGATCAAAATCTACAAGATGGCCATCAAATTCCGGCCCGTCTACACATGCAAACTTAATCTCATCTCCAACCTGAAGACGGCATGCTCCGCACATTCCGGTACCATCTACCATAACCGGGTTCATGCTGACGATCGTTGGAAGATTCAGTTCCTTTGTCAGCAGACAGACAAATTTCATCATAATCATCGGTCCGATCGCAACACACTTGTCATAATGTTTTCCTTCTTTTTCTACCAGATCTTTGATCACCTGCGTCACCATACCGGAGCGTCCATAAGAGCCGTCATCCGTTGTCACATAGAGATTTCCGGCAACTTCTTCCATCTCTTTCTCCATGATCACAAGATCCTTCGTTTTTGCTCCGATGATCACATCGGCGTCTATTCCTCTCTCATGAAGCCATTTCACCTGAGGATATACAGGAGCTGTACCAAGTCCTCCCGCAACAAATAAAATCTTCTGTTTTTTCAATTCTTCGATATCTTCCTCAACAAACTCAGAGGCACATCCAAGCGGACCTACAAAGTCACGGAAAGAATCTCCGGCTTTGAGTTCAGACATCTTCACAGTAGAAGCTCCGACTTCCTGAACCACGATCGTGATCGTTCCGGCTTCTCTGTCATAATCACAAATAGTAAGCGGGATACGCTCCCCCTTCTCGTCCATCTTTACGATAACAAACTGCCCCGGCTCACAATGACTCGCAACCCTTGGTGCATGCACATCCATCAGAAAAATATTCTCAGACAATTTTTCTGCTTTTAAAATCTTATACATGTTCTTCCTCCTTGTAATAAATCACCTTTTTTAATAATACGCCAAAAATGGCATAATGGCAATAGTTCTTTCCGTGATTTTTCTCTTCTGTCTGCAAAAAGGACAGGCACCGCTTTTGTACTGTGCCTGTCCCTTTCCCGTTCATCCACAAGCGGACAGCCTGATTAGAAATCAACTTCTGTTCCGTAATATGTACATGTGAATAATTTTTCCATTGTTGCAGGATCGATTGCACGAGGATTAGATCCTGTACATGCATCACCTACTGCCAGTTCTGCAATCTTGGCAACTTTTTCTTTGAATTCATTTTCCTCGATTCCGAAGTCTTTGAGAGTCTTTGGAATGTTCAGTTTGACATTAAAGTCATCGATCTTTTCAACCAGACTGTTGATGAGTGCTTTCTCAGATGCTCCCGGAAGTCCCATTCTGCGTGCGATCTCAGCATAACGTTTTGCTGCAACCGGATCTTTTGCGTTGTATTTGATAACATATGGAAGATAGATCGCATTCGCACATCCGTGAGGAATGTGTCCTGTTGAGAATGCTGCACCTGTCTTATGTGCCATAGAGTGTACGATTCCAAGCAATGCATTGGAGAATGCCATACCTGCCAGACACTGTGCATAATGCATCTGCTCTCTTGCATCCATATCGCAGTTGTAAGATGCCGGAAGATTATCCAGTACCATCTCAATTGCCTGCAGTGCAAGTGGATCTGTAAATGGTCCGTTGAGTGTAGAAACATATGCTTCGATCGCATGTGTCAGTGCATCCATACCTGTGTATGCAACCTGTTTTACAGGAAGACCTGCCACAAGATCCGGATCAACGATCGCAACATCCGGTGTGATATTAAAGTCAGCCAGCGGATATTTTACACCTGTCTGATAGTTTGTGATAACAGAGAATGCTGTTACTTCTGTAGCTGTTCCTGATGTAGATGGAATCGCTGCGAATTTTGCTTTCTGTCTCAGTTCCGGGAAATTAAACGGAATGCACAGATCCTCGAATGTTACATCCGGATACTCATAAAATGCCCACATTGCTTTTGCAGCATCAATCGGAGAACCGCCGCCCATTGCCACGATCCAGTCCGGCTCAAATGCACGCATTGCCTCGGCACCTTTCATAACTGTCTCTACAGACGGATCCGGCTCAACGCCTTCAAATAACTGGACTTCCATTCCTGCTTCTTTCAAATATGTTACAGCTCTGTCAAGAAATCCCTGACGTTTCATGGAACCGCCGCCCACTACAAGAATTGCTTTTTTTCCTTTCAGGTTCTTTAATTCTTCCAAACATCCTTTTCCGTGATAAATGTCTCTTGGTAAACAAAATCTGCTCATTATCCTGCATCTCCTTTGATTAAAGTCTGTTGATTTCAACTAAAACCATTATACCACTGTGAAACTTTTCACACAACAAAACTGCCGTTTTTTTCGTTAAATAATGCACAAAAAACCAGGCTCATTTTTGTTAGAAAATCCCCTTGCATTTTTACAAAGTGTTTATCTAAAAAATCAGCCGCTTTTACTGCGGCTGATAAATATAATTTCGTTTTGTTATCTGTGTCATTTTTCCGGTCTTACCCACCAGAACTGTACTGAACAGCGTCTGCCCTTCTGGCATCTCGATCGGTCCGGTATACAAGGAAGATTCAGTTGTCGGCGTGGAACCATCTGTCGTGTAATAAGCTGTGTAGCCTTCCGGCACGGTAATACTGATCTGCGTCGCTGTACTGTACTGCCCCGTGGACGGTGTTACAACCGGTGCATCCGCTACCGGAAATTCAATCTCATAAGTTTTTGAGACCACCAGACTTGGGATTTTCTTTTTGTTATAGGCAATCGCCTTAATCTGCGTCTTTCCTTCCTCATTTAAAAGAATCGGCTCGGTATACTTTGTGCTGGACGAAGTCGGATTCGTTCCATCTGTCGTGTAGTAAATGGTCTCCCCTGATGCGGACAGTGTCACTTCCTGTACTTCACTATATTTTCCATCATCCAGACTGAAGACCGGCTCTGTAGAAACATATGCTTTCAGACTGGAAAGCACGGATTCGTCATCGCAGTCCTCGAGAATCTCGGAAATCTTATCAAGCTGCTTTGTCTCCTCATAAAAGCTGATTGCTGCCCGATACAGTTCTTCGTTGGATGGATAAGAAGCAATAGCAGAAAGAAATACGGATTCTGCCTCATCCCCTTCATCCTGTTCCATATAAGTCTCTGCCAGACCGGAATATGCCTCTGCCCTCTGGGCATTCTTTCCAATCGCATGTTTGAAGTATTTTTCTGCTGTCTGATATTCTTTCATCTGCAGTGCATCGTACCCTTTTGCCACTTTTTCCCACATAAGAATTCTGATACAGAAAATAGCCGAACGCCGCTCCAAAAATCAACAGGACCAGAAACAGGATCAAAAGCACTTTCCGTCTTCTGCGAACCAGCTGTCTTTTTCGTTCCTGCTGTTTCGTTTCGCCTCTGCACGGGATCTGTTTCTCGCCGCACGCTCTCGCCCGGCCTGTATTTCATCCAGCTCTTCCTGACTGAGCACCCGCGTTGCTTTTGACTGGTACACTTCCTGTCTTCTGCCAAAATCACGGACATCCTTTGTCTGAAGCTGCCTGGTAACATCTTCGACCGAGCCTTTTACTTCCTGTGTAAGAACATCATCCAGAGGATTGTAATCAGGGACGATCTGAACTTCTTTTCCACATCTGGGACAACGCATCCAGCCTTCCGGAATAATCGCATTACAATGCGTACATCTCATATTAGTTCCTCCTAATCGCGTGCGGCCTGCACGCAATTGTTCATCAGCATGGCGATTGTCATCGGACCTACCCCGCCAGGTACCGGCGTAATGGCAGATGCCCTGGAATACACATCCTCAAAATCCACATCTCCACAGAGATGGTTTTGGGCATCTCTGTGCATTCCCACATCGATCACAACCGCGCCTTCTTTTATGTACTCTGCTGTGATCATCTTCGTCTGTCCGACTGCTGCGATCAGAATATCTGCTCTGCGTGTCACTTCTTTTAGATCTGCTGTCCTGGAATGTGCAACCGTCACGGTCCCATTCTCACGCAGAAGCAGTGCTGCCATCGGCTTTCCTACAATGTTGCTTCGCCCGATCACCACGCACTCTTTTCCTGCAATCTCAATTCCGGAATACTTCAAAAGCTGAATGATCCCCGCCGGTGTGCAGGATACAAATCCGGTCTCTCCGAGCCAGAGCCGTCCCACGTTCACCGGATGAAATCCGTCTACATCCTTGTCCGGTGAAATCGTACGTATGATCCGGTCTTCATCAATGTGTGCCGGAAGCGGAAGCTGTACCAGGATTCCATGTACCTTCTCTGTATGATTCAGTTTCTCGATCAATTCTACCAGTTCCGCTTCTGTTGTAGCCTCTTTTAACTCATACGAAACGGAGTCGATCCCGATATAGGCGCACGCCTTTTTCTTGTTGTTTACATATACCGAAGAAGCCGCATCCTGCCCTACCTGAATCACTGCCAGACAGATCTTGGTGCCTCTTTCTTTCAGCACGGATACTTCTTCTTTCAATTTATCTTTGATTTCTTTTGCAATTCGTTTTCCGTCAATTATCTGTGCCATTCAATACTCCTTTAAAACAGTCCTGTAATTTTACCGTCATCTGTTACATCGATGTTATTTGCAGCAGGGACTTTCGGAAGTCCAGGCATTGTCATCACCGCACCTGTCAGAGCAACGACAAATCCGGCACCTGCGCTGACATAAACTTCACGGATATGGATGTCAAAGTTTTCCGGACGTCCCAGTTTTTTCGCATCATCTGACAGAGAATACTGATTCTTTGCCATACAGATAGGGAAATGTCCAAATCCCATCTCTTCGATCTTCGCAAGCTGTTTCTTTGCAGCCGGCTCATAGACAACACCGTTTGCCCCGTAAATCTCTTTTGAAATCTTCTCGATCTTTTCTGTCAGAGAAAGTTCATCCTCATACAGTACATGGAAATTGCTTTCCTTATTCTCCAGTGTATCCAACACTTTTTCTGCCAGTTCGATTCCGCCTTCTCCGCCTTTTTCCCATACCTTTGCAAGGGCGAATTCACAGTCTCTTTCTTCACAGAAGCTGCGGATAAATTCATTTTCCGCTTCCGTATCTGTAACAAAGGAATTCAGTGTTACTACAACAGGAACGCCGTATTTCTGAATATTCTCAATGTGTTTTTCCAGATTCACGATTCCTTTTTTCAGTGCTTCCAGATTTTCTTCGCCCAGATCCTGTTTTGCAACTCCGCCATTGTATTTCAGTGCCCGCACTGTCGCTACAAGTACCACTGCGTCCGGTTTTAATCCCGCTTTACGGCATTTGATATCCATAAATTTCTCAGCTCCAAGATCCGCTCCGAATCCGGCTTCTGTAATTGTAATATCGCTGATTTTTAAAGCCAGCTTTGTCGCGCGGACACTGTTGCAGCCGTGTGCGATATTGGCAAACGGTCCGCCGTGTACCAGTGCCGGTGTGTGCTCCAGTGTCTGGATCATATTCGGTTTGATCGCATCCTTTAACAGTGCAGTCATGGCGCCTGTTGCCTGAAGATCGTCTGCTGTTACCGGATTGCCTTCAAATGTATATGCCACGATGATTCGTCCCAGGCGGCGTTTCAGATCTGCAAGATCATCTGCAAGACAAAGGACTTGCCATGATCTCAGATGCGACTGTGATCACAAATGGTCTTCTCTCACCATTCCATCCATCTTGTTTCCAAGTCCTACTACGATGTTGCGAAGAACTCTGTCGTTCATGTCCACGCAGCGTTTCCAGACAATATTTCTCGGATCAATTCCCAATGCATTGCCCTGCTGAATGTGATTATCCAACATGGCAGCCAGCAGATTATTCGCAGAAGTGATCGCGTGGAAATCTCCGGTGAAATGCAGATTCAGATCTTCCATTGGGAGAACCTGTGCATACCCGCCTCCTGCTGCTCCGCCTTTGATTCCAAAACATGGTCCAAGAGATGGTTCACGCAGTGCGATGATTGCCTTTTTATTCATTTTTGCAAATGCCTCACCCAGACCTACTGTGATCGTGGTCTTTCCTTCTCCTGCCGGGGTCGGATTGATGGCTGTCACAAGAACCAGTTTTCCATCCTTGCGGTCTTTTACGTTCTCCCAGAGTTCATCGGAGAGCTTCGCTTTGTACTTTCCATAAAACTCCAGTTCCTCTTCTGAAATTCCGATAGACGCTGCCACGTCTTTGATGTGCATTAATTCTGCTTCCTGTGCGATCTGAATATCTGTTTTCATCATTTCTTCCTCCACTGCATTATAAATTTTCCTGAATGTACTGTTCAAATTCTTCTTTTGTCATCAGTACTTTTCTTGGTTTTGTTCCGACTTCTTCTCCGACCACTCCTGCACTGGCAAGCTGATCCATAATCCGGGCTGCCCGGTTGAAGCCGATTTTAAACATCCTCTGGAGCATTCCAATGGATGCTTTTTCTTTTTCAATGATCAGCCGTCCTGCATCTGCAAAATATGCATCCTGCTCATTTGCATTATCCTGCACCCCGGCTCCCTGTATCCCAGGAACCGGTGACGGCAGATCGGAATTTACGTGCTCCTCCACTTCTTCACTGTAGGAGGCATTTCCGTTGTGTTCGATGAGATAGTCCACAACCTTCTGCACTTCTTTATCTGAAACAAAGGATCCCTGCACACGGACCGGTTTTGGATATCCTGTCGGATAAAACAGCATATCTCCCTTTCCAAGCAGTTTCTCCGCTCCATTCATATCAATGATCGTCCTGGAATCTACTCCTGATGAGACAGAAAATGCGATTCTGGACGGCATATTGGCCTTGATCAGACCTGTGATGACATTCACCGAAGGCCGCTGTGTTGCAATGATCAGATGCAGTCCCGCCGCTCTGGCAAGCTGCGCCAGACGGCAGATCGCGCCTTCTACTTCCCCCGGCGCCACCATCATCAGATCCGCCAGCTCATCTACAATGATCACAATCTTCGGCAGTTTTTTCGGAGCTCCTTCTTCTGTCATCTGCGCAATCTTTTCATTGTATCCTTTCAGATCCCGGACATTCTGCTGGGCAAACAGCTGATACCGCTTCATCATCTCAGCGACTGCCCAGTTCAGAGCGCCTGCTGCTTTTTTCGGGTCCGTCACGACCGGGATCAGCAAGTGCGGAATTCCATTATAGACACTTAGTTCCACTACTTTGGGATCCACCATGATCAGTTTTACTTCTTCCGGATCTGCATGGTATAAAATACTCATGATCAGCGTATTGATACATACCGACTTTCCGGATCCTGTCGCTCCTGCCACAAGTAAATGCGGCATCTTTGCGATATCTGCGATCACCGTCTTTCCTGAAATATCTTTTCCCACGGCAAACGGAATATTCGCTGTGGAATTTTTAAATTCCCCGGATTCTAACAGGTCCCTAAGCATCACTGCCGTATTCTCCTGGTTCGGGACCTCAATCCCAACGGCTGCTTTTCCCGGAATCGGCGCCTCGATCCGGATATCTGCCGCTGCCAGATTTAATTTGATGTCATCTGCCAGACCTACAATCTTACTTACCTTCACACCTTGTTCCGGCTGCAGCTCATACCGCGTCACAGACGGTCCGCAGCTTGCATTTGTTACATGAACGCGAACCCCGAAATTCTGCAGGGTCTGCTCCAGTTTCTGGGCCGTGGCGCGCAACTGGGCATCCGAGTCTCCGCCGCCCTTTTTCCCTTTGTCAGAAGATTCATTGGCGGAATCTTGTACACTTTCTTCGGCTGCTGCTCCTGCTCTTTGATACTCTGTTCTACCTGAACAGTCTCTGCTTCCACAGCTGCCGCACTCGCCTTGGTCTTCTTCCTTGTACGGACTGACTCTTCCGGAACATCCTCCTGCGTCATGTTGCCCTCTTCTGCCGGTTCCGGTTCATTCTCCCATAATGGAGTATCCACTGCGCTCGCATCCGACGCCGTGCTTTCCGGACGATTGATCACAAAATCTTCAAATGGAGACGGCAGTGGCTCTGAAAAATCCGATTCCTGTGAAACAGTCAGTTCCCGCATATCCGGATCTTTTCCTGAAGAATTCTTTTTACGCTTTTTCGCTGTTGTCTCCTTTGGCACTTCACTTTCCTGGGCCTGCAGCGTTGTTGCAAAAGAAACACCCGATACTTTATGATCACTTCTTCTGGAAGAATCATTCGGTTCTGTCTTTGCTTCTTCTGCCTGTCTTCGTTTTTCTTCTCTGTTCTTCGCACGCCGGGCAGATGCTTCTCCCTGCCGGCGCTTCATATCTGCATACGCCTTTTTGCTTCCTTTTCCAAGAGGTGCAAGCAGAGAACGTTCTGTGATCAGAATCACACAGATTACCATAAGTACAACGAGTACCACATAAGCGCCTACCACACCAATAAACGGACACAGAATCTTCACCAGACAGCCCCCTGTAAGACCGCCCGCTTTTCTGTAATCACTGGCATACTGATAATAGCTCCACAGACTTTCTTTGGCATCAAAAGGATGCATCACCAGCTGGAAAAATGCACAGATTGCAAACAATAAGGCCACACATGCTGCAATTTTTATGTAGGCGTGTGTATTGCCTTTATTCGAAATTCCAAAAGCAACCACGCCAAATAAGAGAAACGGCAGAATATATGCCATCACTCCGAAAAAACCAAGAGTACAGAAGAGATCGCACTGCCTGCAATCCCTATGACTCCAAAATTGCTTAAAAGCATCAGCACACAGACCGCAAACATGACCAGAATCAAAATTTCACTGTTCAGGGATGTACTTGCCTGATTTTTGGATGACTTTTTTCTTGTAGTTTTCTTTTTCCTTGTTGACTTTGCAGCCATAATACTTCCCCCTTGATAATTACACATACTACATCTAGTATAACATCAATTGAAAAGTGTGTCATTAACATTTTTTCTGCCGGATCATTTCCCGCAGCTTTTTCAATGCCATGCTGATTCCTCCAACCTCATCGATCATGCCTTCTCTGACTGCATCTTCCCCTTCTAACATAGTCCCGACATCTTTTACCAACTGTGTGGAATCCAACATCAATTCTTCCAGACGTTCTTTGGTAATCTGCGAATGAGCTGCGATAAACCGGGTAATCCGATCCTGCGTCTTTTCCATATTACGATAACTCTGAATCACTCCAATAAACATCCCGGAGGATCTCACCGGATGCACGATCATTGTTCCACTCGGCACAATAAAAGAATAATCTGCGGAAACTGCAAGCGGTCCGCCGATGGAGTGGCTTCCTCCCAGAACCAGAGAGACCGTTGGTTTGCTTAAGGATGCGATCATTTCCGCGATCGCCAGCCCTGCCTCCACATCACCGCCCAGTGTATTGAGTAAAATCAAAACTCCATCCACTTCATCGTCATCCTCCACCTCTGCCAGTCTTGGAATCAAATGCTCATATTTGGTGGCTTTTGTGTTTCCGGAAACAGCCTCATGCCCTTCAATCTCTCCAATGATCGTCAGAAGCTGTATGTTCGCTTTGTGCCCGTTTCCATTCAGATTTAAGGTGCCGGTCTCTTTAATCTCTTCGTTTTTATCCAGACGTTGTCTTTGCTTCTCCTCATTTTCCATGATCTTCTACCTTCTTTTCTCTATTTTCAGGTCTGTACTTGGACAGCCGGATACTTTAGTATTCGATCAACCGCCCTTGTTTATACGGAAAATGATGATTTTTCACGCAAAAATGGTATGGATGCCTCTTGTATACATCCATACCATCTTGAATTAACGAAGTGCCTGCTCGACATCCGCAATAATATCTTCTATATTTTCAATTCCCACACTGAAACGGATCAGATCCGGCTGAACGCCTGCTTCTACCAGCTCTTTGTCATTCATCTGACGATGCGTGTGGCTGGCAGGATGAAGAACACAGCTTCTGGCATCCGCTACATGTGTCACAATCGCTACCATTTTTAATCGATCCATCATCTCAACTGCAGCGTCTCTGCCGCCTTTGAGACCGAATGTGATGACACCGCAGGTTCCGTTTGGCATATATTTCTGCGCAAGATCATAATATTTGTCTCCCGGAAGTGATGGACAGCGCACCCATGCCACCTTCTCATGATTTTTCAGATACTCTGCCACCTTAACTGCATTTTCACAGTGGCGCGGCACTCTTAAATGCAGTGTCTCCAGTCCGATGTTTAACAGAAATGCATTCTGCGGTGACTGGATAGAGCCGAGATCTCTCATCAGCTGTGCAGTTGCCTTTGTAATATACGCACCTTTGCCAAATTTTCTGTATATACAATTCCATGATATGTCTCATCCGGAGTTGTCAGTCCCGGGAATTTTCTTTGTGTGTCTCCCAGTCAAATTTCCGCTGTCCACGATCGCACCGCCCACGCAAGCGGCATGTCCGTCCATATA
>ENA-OQJN01000195-OQJN01000195.1-human-gut-metagenome-genome-assembly--contig:-NODE-195-length-29969-cov-4.781650_pt1 | contig 29969 bp, 28 predicted proteins | sample MGYA00242610_ERZ504777 | MGnify/ENA primary metagenome ERZ504777 (study PRJEB26092, sample SAMD00036350) | human gut metagenome | host: Homo sapiens | study: EMG produced TPA metagenomics assembly of... | reverse complement strand
CTTTTGTTATACTCTCTCTTATTCTCCGACAATGAGCCGCACGGCGCCGTAAATACCGGCGTCGTTGCCGAGGCTTGCGGCCTTGATGGGCGTCTCGCGGCAGGACTTGAAGGCGTAGGTCTTGAAGTGCTCCACCAGCGGGTCGAAGAGGACGTCGCCTGCGCGGGCCACACCGCCGCCGATGAGGAACATCTCGGGGTCGGTGGTGCTGGCAATGGAGGCCAGAGCCATGCCGAGGGTGTCGGTCATCTTGTCCACCTCGCGGGCAGCGAGGGCGTCGCCGCTGCGGGCGGCATCAAAGACGTCCTTGGCCTCAAAATCCTTGCCGCGCAGGACGCAGTCTGCGTCGGGGTTCTCGTCCAGCAGCTTCTTCATGCAGCGGACGACGCCGGTGGCGCTGGAATACTGCTCGAGGCAGCCGTGCTTGCCGCAGCCGCAGGCGGCCGTCTCGTGACGGTTGACGGTGATGTGGCCGATCTCGCCGCCGGCACCGTGTGTGCCGTCGATGACCTTGCCGTTGACGATGACGCCGCCGCCGACGCCGGTGCCCAGCGTGACCATGACTGCGCTGCGGCAGCCCTTGGCCGTACCCATCCAGATCTCACCCAGAGCGGCGACGTTGGCGTCGTTGCCCACCAGCACCTTCATGCCGTCCAGCAGGCCGGACAGCTGGGCCGAGACGTTCCGTTCGCCCCAGCCGCCAAGGTTGGCGCAGATGATGGGGACGACGCGGCTGTCCAGCACGGGGCCGGGGACGCCGATGCCGACGCCCTCCACCTGCTCGGAGGTGATCTCCTTCTCGGCCATCTTGGCGTGGATGGCGTCGGCCAGATTCTCGAGGATGCGCTCACCGGCGTTGGAGGTGTCGGTGGGGACTTCCCACTTTTCCAGCAGAGCGCCCGAGGTGGTGAACAGTCCGACCTTGGCCGTGGTGCCGCCGAGGTCGATGCCGAATGCGTATTCTTTCATGACTCATTACCCCTTTTTTCTGCGGCGGTCGCCCGCCGGTTATCATTTGACATCAGTATAACATACTCCGGGCCAAAAGAGCAGGGGGCGGGCCGGTTTTTATGCAATCAGACAGAAATAACACCGTCTTTTTGGCAGAATGGCATAAAACAGGCCGCAAAAAAGCGCACCCCGCAAAAGCGGGGTGCGCAATGACAGATGACGGAAGCCTTAGTCCTCGTTTTCCTCGTCCTCTTCGTCATCGCCGTCTTCAGAGCGGGGCTTGTAGAAGATGCCGCTCAGGAAGATGCTGATGAAGTAGAGCAGCACCATGGGGATAGCCACCATGCACTGGGAAACGATGTCCCGGCGGGGTGACCACGGCAGCCACGAAGAAGATGAGCACGATGGCAACGCCCCCGGGGCCTTTTTTCATGATCTGGGGGTTGGCGATGCCCATCTTGGAGAGGATGATGGTGACCCAAAAGGCATCTCAAACACACAGCCAAAGATGATGAACATGGTCAGGCAGAGGCTGACATAGCTCTCGATACTGGTGGTGGGTCTGGATGTAGTCGGCGCCCTCGATGCCGGTGCTGAGGAACTGGAGCATGAAGGGCATCATGAGCTTGTAGGCAAACAGCACGCCCACCACAAAGAGGGCCAGACCCAGCAGGATGACCAGCTTGAGGAAGAACGTTTCGCTCTTTTTCAGGCCCGGCTTTGCAAAGGCGTAGATCTGGTACAGGGCCACAGGCACCGTGACCACCAGAGCCGCCAGCAGGGAGACGCGGAAATACTGCATCAGCTTTTCCTGCGGGGCGATGGACACGAAGGTGTAGAAACCCTGACCCATGGCGGTCAGCAGGTCGATGAGGCGGTCGGCGTAAGCCAGCGTGACCACGACCGCCACCACGAACACCACGGCGCAGACGATCAGCCGGTTGCGCAGCTCTTTCAGGTGGCCCGTCAGCGTCATGTTGCCGTCGTCAGGCATGACTTCGGCTTTCTTTTTGCGCTTTACGTTCGTAGCCACAGATTACTCCTCGTCGTCCTTCTTCTCAGTCTGGGTCTCGGCCTTGGCAGTGGTCGCGTCCTCCTCTTCGGACTCCTCCATGCCCTTCTTGAAGTTGTTCATGGTCTTGCCGAACATCTTGCCCAGCTTCGGCAGGTTCTTGGGTCCAAAGATGAGCAGGACGACGACCAGGATGATAAGCAGCTCGTTAGTACCAATACGCATAATAATGATCTCCTTTTTACTTTGCCGCGCCGCGAGGCGGGCTGATTACAATGTATAAGGCAACCGCGGGCGCGGGTGCATCGGTGGGGGGATTAGAAGCTGTTTTCGTAAGCAGGGTGCGCCGAACGGCGAGGATTTTTGCCCGCAGACAAGGCGATTTTCCGCAGCAATCCTGACGGATTGCAAGGGAAAGCAACGCAGTATGCGGGCAAAAAGGCCGTTCGGGCGGTGTGCAATGCTTATGAAAACGGCTTCTTAAGCCTTTGCCTCTTCGGCAGGTGCGGCTTCGGCAGCGGGGGCGGCTTCTTCGGCCACGGGTGCTGCCTCTGCGGGGGCGTCGGTCTTTTCCTCGGCCTTCACAGGCTCAGCAGCAGGGGTCTGCTCTGCCTTGGGAGCTTCGGCTGCGGGCGCCTCGGCAGGAGCCTCCTCGGGCAGCTCCTCGACTTCTTCCAGCTCGGCGACTTCCTCAGCCTGCTCGGCCTTGGCGGCCTCTTCCTTGCTGGTCTTGCCGATGCCGGTGAAGCTCTTGGTGACGTCCTTCACGCTGTTGTCGATGTCCTTCTTGATGTCGGTCAGGGGGGCAACGGCTTCCTTGAGGGGGGCCTGGATCTCGTTCAGAGGCTCCACGACGTTCTTCTGGATCTCCTCGGAGGCAGCGCCGGTGTACTTCTTCAGCTCGCGCAGCATCTTGCCCAGCTTTTTTGCGTAGACGGGCAGCTGGTCGGGGCCGATGAAGACGAACGCGATGACCACGATGACCACGAGTTCCCAAAAACCAATTTTCATATTCTTCCGATTCCTTTCCTCAGCCGCCCGGGAGAGCGGCGATATGGAGTGTGCTGTCAGGGGTTTTCGGCGCGCACCGCGCCTTTGATGCCATACATATACCGAAGATGCATGAACGGAACATGAATTTAATATGAATTATTTGTGAACAAAGAGCTGCCTTGTGTGAAAATACATCGAATAAGTAGAAATTAAGCGAAATAATACAGAACGGAATAAGATTTGCTCAGCGGACGGTGTTCGTCAGGGTGCCGATGCCCTCGATCTCGCAGCGAACTTCGTCGCCCGGTTTGAGGAAGCAGGGCGGCTCCATGCCCATGCCGACGCCCGCCGGGGTGCCGGTGGCGATGATGGTGCCGGCCTTGAGGGTCATGCCCTGCGAAAGCTCGGCAATGACATGGTCAATGTCAAAGATCTGCAGGCCGGTGTTGGAGTCCTGCCGCTTTTCGCCGTTGACGAAGCACCGGATGGGGAGCTTGGGCGGGTAGGTGTCGAACTCGTCCGCCGTGACGATGCAGGGGCCGATGGGAGTGAAGCCGTCGAGGCTCTTGCCGAAATACCACTGCTTGTGGGCGGTCTGGACATCCCGGGCGGAGACATCGTTCAGGATGGTGTAGCCGAAGACGTAGTCTTTCGTCTGCCCTGCGGGAACGTCCTTCGCGTCCTTTCCCAGAACGACGGCCAGTTCACACTCGTAGTCCAGCTTTTTCACGAGGTCGGTATGTGCCTCGATGAAGCCGCCGTCCGGCACGGCCCGGGTGACCCGCTTGGAAAAGTAGATGGCGTCCTGATGTTTGGTCGCAAAGGCGTCGGCGGAGTATTTCTCGGCCTCGTCGGAGTGGGCCATGTAGTTGATGCCCAGACAGATGACGTCCTGCGCCGGAGACGGGATGGGGCTTTCCGGCGTGACGGCCTCAATAGGCAGCGCCGGGATGCCTGCGATGGCCAGCGAAAGCCCGGCCCGCACCTGCGGGGTCAGGAACGGGATGGCGTCGGACAACGTCTCGTAAGAAAGGCCCAGCCAGCTCAGGGGCCAGACCTGACGGCCATCGGCGGAGAGGATGGCCGGGTCTTCCACGCCGTCGGGCAGGCGGCAGGTGATGAAACGCATAGAAAAGCCTCCTTCTCAGTGCCGATACGCGATAGCCTTCTGGATGCGGTCGGCTTCGGCGGGGCCGGCCAGCTGGCGCACCAGCTCGAGGGCAAACGGGATAGCGCCGCCGAGGCCGTAGCTGGTGGTGATGCTGCCGTCTACGACGACTTCCTCATCGTGGACGATGGCACCGGCCAGCTTGTCCTGAAATCCTGCGTGGGCGGTGGCGTTCCTGCCTTTCAGCAGGCCGAGGCTGGCGAGGATGCTGGGTGCGGCGCAGATGGCGGCGACCTTCCTGCCTGCCCTGGCAAAAGAAACGCAGGTGTCGGTGACGGTCTTGTTCTCGGCGAGGTTGGGCGTACCCGGGATGCCGCCGGGCAGGATGACCATGTCCACGTCGCTGTAATCCACATCCTCGGCCAGCGCGTCGGCGTTCAGGTGGATGCCGTGGCTGCTGACGAGGGCGCGGCGGCCCATGGCGGACGCAATGATGACTTCGACCCTGGCGCGGCGGAGAAGGTCGGCCACCAGCAGGGCCTCGCACTCCTCGGTGCCGTCGGCAAAAACAGAACAGCTTTGCTCATAATCAGATACTCCTTTTATAAATCAAAGAAAAAGCGCACCGCAGGCGGGCATCCCCGGCCCGCAGTGCGCCAGCGGTCAGTAGAAATTCAGTCTTCGGTGCCAGCGGAGACGCCGTTCTTTTCCAGAATGCGGCGCAGGACGCTGTCGTCCCGGCCCAGCACACGGCTCACGCGGCTGATGATGGCGCTGGATGCGCCGATGTTGCCCATGATGCTGGTGTAGCTCTGCTTGCGCATGAGCTTTTCGGCGATGTTGTAGCGCTGCTCCATCGCGCTCAGCTCTGCGTAGCTGCATACATCCTGCAGGAAGCGGTAGCACTCCTCGGGCGTCTCAAGCTCCAGAAAAGCGGCATACAGGCCGGATTTTCCGGTCGGATGGTCCTTTGCCATATACGGTTCCTCCCCGGTCATTCAATGATGTTGGACCCGCAGACGGGTACTTCAATACACTACTTTAGTGTAGTACAAATGAGCAGAAAATGCAATGGTCTTTGCAGGAAATTTACAACATCCGCTCAAAGATCAGCTCGTTGCGCTCGATGCCGCCCTCACTCTCGGCAGGGCCGAGGGAGCGGTAGCCCCGGGCCTTGAAGAACTGCTGCACCGGCAGGGCCTTGGCGTTGACGCCGCACCAGACGCGGCCCCGGCCCTCGCCCCGGGCCAGACGCTCGCAGGACGCCACGATGTCCCGGCCGATGGCCTTGCCGCGGTATTCGGGCTTGAGGTAGAGGTGGAGCAGATGGAGCGAAGTGTTCTCCATCTTCCATGCGAAGTAGCCGATGAGGCTGCTGCCGAGGAAGACGAGGAAGTAGTTCACATCGTTGTCGATGTCCTCTTCGATAGCGTCGGCGCTCTGCAGGTTCTCGATGAGGGCGTCCAGCTGCTTTGCGGGGAAATAGCGTTTGTAGACCTCGTGCCAGACCTCGCTGGCAAGGTCGGCGGTCATGTGGATGTATTTGGCTTTGGCGACCAGCTTGTAATCGGGTTTCATAGTCCTCCTGAAAAATAGCGCGGAACTGCGCACGATAAGGTTCGGCGGAAAATCGCTTTACAAGATACAGTGTACCACATCCGGCCCCCGGGTGTAAAGCAAAAAGGCTGCCGTACCCGCAAAGAGTACGGCAGCCTTGATGGCTTTTTCGACGTCCTCAGACGTGATGCGTTTTACAGCGCAGCCTTGAAGTTGTGATGAGTGGAGCTGTAACGGACAACTGCTTCCATCAGGGTGACAGGCCACAGCAGGACCTTGCCAACCATCTCAGCCGGCTTGACGCATACCGTCTCCATGCTGTTGATGCCGAACAGGACCAAACAAGCGATACCGCAGCCCAGAATGTAGTAATACATAGTCAAACCTCCTATATTTTCTCACAGGCCCGCAGTGTGCGGAGCCTGAAGCTCGTTGTTACGGGGGCGCTTCCCGCTCCCTGCAAGCTTACTATACACCGGTTTTGAAATAAAGTCAATAGCAGAAAACATGAAACAAATTAAAGCCATTTTTGAAATGCAATATCTATCATTAAAGTGAAGTGTCGAAGTAAGTTTTGATTTATAAAACTGAAGTCACTGCACTGAACTGGCCTTGCGGCAGGGACAGTTCAGCCCGTTTTGGAGCTGAAACGGGCCGAAAACGGGGGTGCTGTTCTTGGAGCAAAAACAGGGTGGAAAACGACAGCTGCGGGGTCGTTTTTGAGATGTATACAAGTGTGCTCCGGCGGTGGGATCCGGGCCGGAGGGTAAAGTGAGGAAATCTCCGCAAAACGAGCAGAATGCATAAAGAAATCCGCAAAAATTATGGAAAACTATTCTTGCTGCCCAAACCAAAATGCGTTATAATAAGAGCATCAAAAGTCTACGCTGAAAGGAGAACGCAGTTTATGGCAAAGGCATCGCAGGTCGTATTATCAGAAAATTGAATTTTACCTCATCAAGGCCCCCAATGGAAAGGTGCTGGAAGTAAAGAACTTCAACACGGAGAACGGCGCTGCGATCCGTCTGTGGGACTACGCAGGTCATCCGTGGCAGCAGTGGAAATTCGTGGATGCAGGCGAAGGACGCTGGCGCATCCAGAACCGTTTTACCGGCAAAATGATGGACCTCGCCCTCGGCGGCGTGGTGGAAGGAACCTGGCTCCATCAGTGGGGCCGCACCAGCGGACTGAGCCAGTGCTGGGCGCTCGAGCCTACCCGCAATGGCCGGACCCGCATCCGCAACGTGCTGGCCGACAAGTACATCGACCTTGTGGGCATGAATACCTCCAACGGTGCGCAGGCGCAGATCTGGAACTTCGTCTCGGGCGGCAATCAGGAGTGGAACCTCGAGCGTGTGGACCCCACCGTCCAGCAGACCCGGGCCAAGGCCGAAGAGGCCCATGATCCGGAGCCGACGCCCTCCCAGCGCAAGCACCAGAACGACCTCGTCCGCAAGCTGAACAATGCGGGCAAGGGCCGCGCAGGCCGCAAGGCATAAACGCATAAAAACAGCGCCCCGCAGGGGTCATCTGCGGGGCGCTTTGCTGTTAAAAGAAAGGGAAAGTAAGATGGATCTTGGTGCCTTTATGAATCCGGAATACCCGATCTTCAGCACGACGCTGTGCTATCTGGAGCGGGACGACGCCTACCTGATGCTCCACCGCGTGAAGAAGGAGGACGACTACAACCACGACAAATGGGTGGGCGTCGGCGGAAAATTCGAGCGGTTCGAGAGCCCGGAGGACTGCCTTCTCCGGGAGGTGAAGGAAGAGACGGGCCTGACGCTGACCCACTGGCGCAGCCGGGGCCTGCTGACCTTCATCTGGGGCAATATGACCGAGTTCATCCACCTCTACACCGCCGACGGGTGGACGGGCGAGATGATACAGGGCGATGCCTGCCGGGAAGGCGTGCTGGAATGGGTGCCGAAGGAGAAAGTGGAGCAGCTGCCTATCTGGGAGGGCGATAAGATCTTCTTCAAGCTGCTCAACGAGGAACATCCGTGGTTCTCCCTCAAGCTGGTGTATGAGGGGGATGTCCTCCGGCAGGCGGTGCTGGATGGAAAAAGAGTGGTATAAACAGGAAAAAGCCTGCCGTCGGCAGGCTTTTTCTATACGCTCAGTTCAGCTTCAAATCGCCGTCCTTGATCCAGCCAAGCTTGCGCTCGATCTCGCAGAAGAGGACGCTGAGCACGGCGGGCAGGACGAAACAGATGAGGACGAGGGCAGCCCAGTCCATCGGGGTGATGGCGGCCTTGGTGCCGGCGGCGATGTCGCTGACCCAGCCGGTGTAGACGCCGATCTGGCCCACGAGGCCGCAGGTACCCATGCCGGAAGAGACGGCGGCACCGTTCATTTCCATGTGGAAGACGCAGGTGGCCAGAGGGCCGGTGATGGCGCTGGCCAGCGTGGGGGCGATCCAGATGCGGGGGTTCTTTACGATGTTGCCCATCTGGAGCATACTGGTGCCGAGGCCCTGACTGATGAGGCCGCCGACGCCGTTTTCCTTATAGCTCATGACGGCAAAGCCGATCATCTGGGCGCAGCAGCCCGCCACGGCAGCGCCGCCGGCGAGGCCCGTCAGGCCGAGGGCCGCGCAGATGGCGGCAGAGGAAATGGGCAGGGTCAGGGCGACGCCCACGATGACCGAGACGAGGATGCCCATGAGGAAGGGCGCCTGTTCGGTGGCCCACATGATGAGGGTGCCCACCTGGCTTGCGGCTGCGCCGATGGGGGCGGCGATGAGCATCGAGAGGCCGACGCCGGCAAAGATGGTCACCAGCGGGGTGACGAGGATGTCAACGCGGGTCTCCTTGCTGACGGCCTTGCCCAGCTCAGCGGCCACAATGGCGATGATGAGGACGGCCAGAGGGCCGCCTGCGCCGCCGAGGGCGTTGGAGGAGTAGCCCACCGTCACGAGGCTGAACAGTACCAGCGGCGGGCAGTGGAGCGCCCAGCCGATGGCCACGGCCATGGCCGGGCCGCTCATGGCCGTGGCGTAGCCGCCCAGGTCCACCAGCGTCTCAAGCCCGGTCTGCTGGCCCAGCGTCTTGATGATGGTGCCGATGAGCAGGCTGGCGAACAGGCCCTGTGCCATCGCGCCCAGCGCCTCGATGAGGTAGCGCTGGGGGGTGATGACGATGTCCTTGCGTTTTAAGAAATCTTTTACATTTGACATAAAGAATCTGCCTTTCCGTCTTAACACGTTCAGAGTGCAGTAAAAGCTGCATGACCATCATGATACCATACACATGTCAAGACAGCAAGAGGGAAATGCAAAAATCCCGTTCGGGACGCAACTTTTTTCTTTTGGATGCAATAATACGGCGGCTTGGTTCGTTTTCCACATGGAACGTCGGCTGTGGTGGAAAACTTCCACAAAACGCCCCGCACGAGACACCGAAGGACATTGACGGGAGCTTGGGGTTGGGTGTATACTATAGACGTATAAATAGAATTTGAAATACTTCTGGCGGCGAGAGGCCGCGTTAGAATACAGCTTGGAGGCAGCGCAGGCGGAATGAGACAGAAAGATACAGGAACACCAAAAAGAAGACGCGCCGTGCGGCGGGCCAGATGGTGGCATCGGCGGTGATGGCGCTTGCCATCGCGGTGGGCGGCTTTGGCACCACAGCCCTGCTGGCGTCCCAGCCTGCGGGCCTGACGGTGGAGCCGTCGGCTCTGCTGTGGGAGGGCGAGACCGATGCGGCCCACAGCACCAAAAAGGAAACGAAGAAAAATAATACGGAGACCCCGAAAAACGACTCTGCATCCTCTGAGGCGGAGAGCACTGCTGCGTCTGCCGCGCAGCCGTCTGCTCCCAGCCAGAGCGTGAAGGAAGAGCCCGCTGCATCGGCGGCTCCGGCTGCACCCGCAGAGGAGACTGCCGCAGAGCCTGCAGCCCCGGAAACGGCTCCCTCTGCCCCCATGATGGGCGGCATCGACGAGCTGGAACAGGAGAACGGCTTCCCCCGCTTACAGCAGGAGACCGAGGCACTGGCCGCCGAAGACCCCCTGAGCGCCCCGGTGGAGCAGGATGCAGTGTCTCAGCCCGCTGAGCCGGAGACGAACGCCGAAGAGCAGAGCACCCTGCCGGTGAAGACCGAGGAAGGCACCATCCTGCTGACGCCGGAAGAGATACGCGCGGCGCTGGATGCGGGCACGCTGGATGCGAGCAACATTGATACTGCCTGTCTTACCGACGAGAACGGCCTGCTGAGCTGGCTGTGGAACCTCCTGTTCGGGAAAAGAGACGATGACAGCAGCACCCCGGCTCCGGATCCGGTCTATTCCGGCTGGCGCACCGTGGACGGCAAGACCTACTATTATGACCAGTACACCAACCAGCCGGTCACGGGCATCCGGTCCATCGACAACAAGCTCTATTACTTCGACGCCAACGGTGTCCAGCAGGACGCCACCTTCGGCATCGACGTCTCCAAATATCAGTCGAACATCGACTGGGAGCAGGTCAAGACGGCGGGCGTCAAGTTCGTCATCATCCGCATCGGCTACCGTGGCTACGGCAGCGGCGCACTGGTGCTGGACCCCATGTTTGAGCAGCACTTCACCAACGCCCGGAACGCGGGCCTCAAGGTGGGCGTCTACTTCTTCAGTCAGGCAGTCAACGAGAACGAGGCCCGGGAAGAAGCGCAGGGCTGCGCCTATGTCCTGAACGGCCGCAAGCTCGACTACCCCATCTACTTTGACACCGAGGCTTCCGGCGGCAGCAATGGCCGTGCCGATGGTCTGGGCGTCGAGGACCGCACCAAGTGTGCCATCGCCTTCTGCGAGGAAGTCAAGGCCCAGGGCTATCAGCCGGGCGTCTACGCCTCCACCCTGTGGTTCCGCAAGCGCATCGACCTGAACCGGCTGAAGAGCTACAGCATCTGGAACGCCCATTATAATGTGGCCGGCAGCCCTATCGCCTGCGATCTGTGGCAGGGCACCTGCACCGCCCGCATCCCCGGCTACGGCGGACAGATCGACGTGAACATCAGCTATGTGGGCTGAGGAGGCGCGCATGGATACCATCCGCCTCATTGCCTCCGACCTTGACGCCACCCTGCTGGACGGCCAGAGCCAGCTCCCACCGGACTTCGCGGAGACTGTCCGCGCTCTGGCAGAGCGGGGCATCCGGTTCGCTGCCGCCAGCGGACGGCCCATCTATACCTTAGAGGAGATGTTCGCGCCCCTGCGGGACGACATCATCTTCGTGGGCGACAACGGCGGTGCCATCTGCTGGAAGGGCGAGAGCCTGTATGTCTCCGAGATGGACGCTGCCGATTGGCACACGCTGGCCGGGCAGGCCCGGAGCGCGGGCCACGCCGCCGTCCTCTGCGGGCTGGAAACGGCCTATGTGGAGGAGCAGTTCCGGCCATACGACAGGGTCTTCAAGAGATTCTACACCAAGGTGGAATATGTCCCTCATCTGGAGGACGTGACCGCCCGGGTGGATAAATTCACCGTCTACTTCCCCGAGGGAGATGCCCAGAAGGGCTACGACGCGCTTTATGGCCCGGTCTGGGGCGGGCGCTTCTCGGTGGCGGTGGCCGGTGCAGACTGGGTGGACATCATGAACCCCGGCGTCCACAAGGGCGCGGCCCTGCTTCGGCTGGGGAAGCGTCTGGGCGTCCCGCCCGAGGGCATGATGGCGTTCGGCGACACCTTCAACGACGCGGAGATGCTGAAGGCGGCAAAATACGGCTTCCTCGTGGAGAACGGCTCGCCCGCCCTCCGGGAGGAGGTGCCCTTCCTCGCGCCGCCCAACACCAGCTCCGGCGTGATGCAGGTCCTGCGCCGCGTTCTGGCCCAGAATGGCCGGGTCTGTGAATCGGATTTCAGAAGAGCAAAATAGAGAACGGCATCGGAGAAAAGCTCAGATGCCGTTCTTTTTATTGGTATAAAACTGCGCCCAGCACCGCCGAGAACAGGATCATCCCGATGGGCGAAGGGGCTTTGCCTCTGGCTTTCTGCCAGATGAGCCGCACCCCGGCCAGAATTGCAAGGATGCCAATGCCCCGCCATGCGGGCGAGGGCGTTTCAGCGGCGGTGGAGATGCCCAGCAGAGTGCTCAGCCCCATGGTGAAGGCCGTGGAGAGGATGAGGGCCACGACGCAGGGCCGGACGCCGGAGAGGAAAGCTTCGACCCCGGCGTACTTGAGCAGGTCGTGGATGAGGGCCGCGATGAGCAGGATGATGAAAAAGGACGGCAGAACGACGCCCAGCGTGGCGCAGAGCGCCCCCGGCACCCCGCCCTGCGACGCACCGATGAAGGTGGCCATGTTGACGGCCAGCGGGCCGGGTGTGGACTCCGACACCGCGATGAAGCTCAAAAACTCGGCCTCAGAGAGCCAGCCGTTGAGCAGGACTTTCTCCCGGATGAGGGAGATCATGCCGTAGCCGCCGCCGAAGGAGACGGCACCGATCTCCAGAAAGGTGAGGAATAATTTCAGAAACATCTTACTTCCCTTCCTTTCTGCGGCCGATGAGCCATGCAGCCACGCCTGCCGCACCGCTGAGAAGGATGAGCAGGATGGACGAGACGCTGACACCGGCCAGTGAGAGACCCACCATCACCAGCATGACGGCGGCGAGAACGCCGGTGGCAAAGGGCGACTTGTCCAGCGCTTTGAGCATCCGCACACCTGCCGAGAAGATGAGGTAGATGACGCAGACCTGAATGCCCTTGAAGGCGTTGGCGATGACGGTGAGCTGGGTGAACTGCTCGAAAAACAGCGAGATGGCGTAGATGATGAGGAAGGACGGCAGGCAGACAGCCACGGTGGCCGTGGCTGCGCCGGGAACCTTGGCCAGCTTGTAGCCGAGGTAGGTGGCGCTGTTGATGGCCACCGGTCCGGGGGTGGATTCCGCGATGGCGGTCATGTCGAGGAATTCGTCTTTGTCCAGCCATTTGCGGCGCTGGATGAACTCTTCTTCCAGCAGGGCGATCATGGCGTAGCCGCCGCCGAAGGTGAACAGACCGATTTTGAAAAAGGTGAAAAACAGCGTCCCGAGGCTTTTGGCCTCCTGCGCCGGAGTGTTATGCTTCATGGGCAGAGCCTCCTTTCCTTTATGTTACACGCGGGAAAGCCCGGCGTCAATAGCGGAGAAAAGCGGGATTTTGTTTCCAGCGGCTTTACAATCCGGCCAAAAGGCGGTATTCTTTACCCATACCACTCTAAGATTCAGGAGGAAACGATGGACATCCGCCAACTGCATTATTTTCTGGTCCTCTGCGAGGAGATGAACTACACCCGCGCGGCCCAGCGCCTGTTTTTATCCCGACAGGCCCTGCGTCAGAGCATCTCGGCCCTCGAGGCTGAACTGTGCGGGCCGCTCTTCCTCAGCGCCCACCACAGGCTCAGCCTCACCGACCGGGGCGTGAGCCTGCAGCGCCATGCCGCGCCGGTGGTGGAGCAGTTCCAGCAGATGCAGGCGGCGCTCCACGCCGAGATACAGTCGGCCCAGCCGGTGCGCATCGGCATCAGCGTCTCGCTGGTGCCGGACTATCTGCCCGGCCTTGAGACCCAGCTGGACAAGTTCCGCCAGCAGTACCCCCACATCGAGATGCGCTTCCGCCTGCTGGACAACGACGCCGTGGCCGACGGCGTGGAGCAGGGCGAGCTGGATGCGGGCCTTGTGATGGACCTGGGCTGTGCCGCACCGGTGCTGGCCCGCACCACCCTGCGGGCCGACCCGGCCTGCCTGCTGGTGCCGCGGGGCCACCCCTTCTGGGAGAAGGAGAGTGTGCCGCTGGCCGAGCTGCGGAACCAGCGGGTCCTTCTGCCCAGCCTGCGGCAGGACCTGTTCGCCCCGCTGTGGGAGGCCTGCGCCCGGGCGGGCTTTGCGCCCAACGCTGAGATAGGCCCCAGCTTTTATCAGGCGTACTACCTCGTGCAGGAGCAGCTCTGCACCTGCCTGACCCGGTACGAGCCGGGCGCGCGGCGGGAGCTGGACCGGGTGCGGGATGTCCTGCTGGAAGACCTGCCGCCCCTCTGCGTCTCGCTTTTGCAGCGACGCGACCATGCTTCGGCTTATATCGACCTGCTGCGCAGCTACCTGATGGAGGTACTGGGCGGTGCGGCCAGCCTGCCGCCCCGGCGCGGACGGTCGGCGAAGCCCTTCTATAACCTGCCCGTCCTGTCCAGCGCGGCGGCAAAGCCTGCCGTGGTACATCCTGCCCCCGGCACTCAGCTGCCCTTTGAGGGCGGACACAACTTCCGCGAGCTGGGCGGCTACGAGGCCGATGAGGGCAAGCACATCAAGTGGGGCCAGATCTACCGGGGCATCCCGACGTGGAAACTCACCAGCGAGGCTGACCGGAAGCTGCTGGACAGTCTGGGCCTGCGCCTCATCCTCGATCTGCGCAGCGAGGCCGAAGCTGCCGAGACGCCCGACTACGTGCCGGACGGCGCGCGGCTGGTGCGCATCTGCGGCCTCTGCCTTGAGAACGGCAAAGAGGTGGACTTTTCGCCCGAAGACCGGGAGAACCTGCTGAAGGGAATGCCCGACGAGGGCCGTCGGATGGCGGACGCCATGTACGAGCGGATGCTCTTCGGCAACAAGGCGTACAAGGAGCTGTTCCGTGCGCTGGAAGCCGGTGAGACGCCGGTGCTTTTCCACTGCTCGGCGGGCAAGGACCGCACCGGCGTGGCCGCCATCCTCATCCTGCTGGCGCTGGGCGCGTCGGACAAGACCATCGCCGAAGATTTTGAGAAGACGAACATCTGGCGCAGGCCGGAGCTGGAAGCCGTCTGGGCCGAGCACGCTGAGGAGATCGCCGCTGACCCTGCCCGGAAGGACTTCTACCTCGGCGTGTTCGGCGTCCACCCGGAGTCTGCCCCCTTCGTGCTGGGCATCATCCGGGAGCGCTATGGCAGTGCCGACGCCTATCTGGAAGCCGAATACGGCCTCACTCCGGCCCGCCTGATGCGCCTGCGCCGGATGTATCTCGAATAAATAAAAAAATAATTTCCGCTTTCGGCCTTACTTCTCCTTGACATTGTGCAAAATGTTTCGTAATATAAGAAGTAGTATGGAATCTAAGACGCTGCAGGCGGAACATTCCGCGACCAGATATTTCAATGGGGCTTCATCTGCCCGTTTTTATAAGCACATCTTGTAAATCGAAAAGCTGCACCAGACCTACCGCACAGAAAGATTTTTCTCTGCGTCTGTTCTTGTTGGCCTCTTTTGCGTTGAAAATTTGATTGATGTCTGGCCCGCGTTCGGCCGCACAGCGTCTCCTGCCTGTTAAAGCAAAATTTGACTGTTAAGGAGAGTGAAGAACAATGACCGTGATCGGAGTGATCGTGGCATTGATCGTTGCTGTCGCTGCCGCAGCTGCGGGCTATTTTATTGGTTACAACAACCGTAAAAAGACCGCGGAGGCCCAGATCGGCAGCGCGGAGGCCGAGGCGACCCGGCTGGTGAACGAAGCGATCAAGACCGCCGACCAGAAGCGCAAGGAAGCCATTCTGGAGGCAAAGGATGAGGCTTTCCGCCTGAAAGCCGAGGTCGATGCCCAGAAGGCAGAGGCCGATAAAGAGATCAAGCAGCGCCGTGCGGAGATCAGCCGCCAGGAGAACCGCATCGACCAGAAGGAAACTGCCCTCGACCGCAAGACCGAGGCTCTGGAAAAGCGCGAGGAAGAGCTGAAAAAGAAGCACGAGGAGGCCGAGGCCCATCTGGCCGAGGTCGATGCCCTGCGCGCCAAGGAGATGGAGCGTCTGGAAACGCTGGCCGGCCTGAGCCAGGAGGACGCCCGCGAAGTGTTGCTGCACAAGATGGACGAGGAGCTGACCCACGAGAAGGCCATCCGCGTGGCCGCCTACGAGACCGATCTGAAGGAGAACTGCGACGGCATCGCCCGCAACCTCATCGGTCAGGCCATCAGCCGCTGTGCTGCTGACCACTGCAGCGAGACCACCGTCAGCGTCGTCCCGCTGCCCAGCGACGAGATGAAGGGCCGCATCATCGGCCGTGAGGGCCGCAATATCCGCGCCCTTGAGACGGCCACCGGCGTTGACCTTATCATCGATGATACCCCGGAGGCCATTACCCTGTCCTCCTTCGACCAGACCCGCCGCGAGGTGGCCCGCATGACGCTGGAGCGCCTCATCGGCGATGGCCGCATCCACCCCGCCCGCATCGAGGAGACGGTGGAGAAGTGCCGCCACGACCTCGAGCTGCAGATGAAGCGGGAGGGCGAGCGCGCTGTCATGGAGCTGGGCATCCACGGCCTGCACCCCGACCTCATCAAGCTCATCGGCCGCCTGAAGTACCGCACCAGCTTTGGCCAGAACGCTCTGACCCACAGCATGGAAGTGGCCTGGCTGGCCGGCCTGCTGGCAGGCGAGATGGGTGTGAACGTCACGCTGGCACGCCGTGCCGGTCTGCTGCATGACATCGGCAAGGCTCTTGACCATGAGATCGAGGGCAGCCATGTCCAGATCGGTGTGGACATCTGCCGCAAGTACAAGGAAAATACCCAGGTCATCCACGCTATCGAGGCCCATCACGGCGATGTAGAGCCCAAGACTCCGCTGGCCTTCATCATTCAGGCCTGCGACGCCATCAGCGCTGCCCGTCCGGGCGCCCGCCGCGAGAATGTCGAGAGCTATGTGAAGCGTCTGGAGAATCTGGAGGAGATCTCTTCCAGCTTCGAGGGCGTCGAGCAGGCATTCGCCGTGCAGGCTGGCCGCGAAGTGCGCATCATGGTCAAGCCCGACGTCATCGGCGACGATCAGGTTATCCTGCTGGCCCGCTCCATCGCAAAGAAGATCGAGGATACGCTGGATTACCCCGGCCAGATCAAGGTCAACGTCATCCGCGAGAGCCGTGCCGTCGAGTACGCAAAATAAAATATCGGAAGACAGCAAGAGCCGCTGTGCGTATGCACAGCGGCTCTTTTGGCATCTGGTTCAAAATTTTTTCATAATTCACTTGACAACAGGGTTTGTATGTAGTATACTCCACGGCAACCGAACAAACATACATACAAAGTAGGTTTGTGCTGAATGGGAGGAACATCATGAGAGAGCGAATGTGTTGACAGACAAAAACGACATCACACTCAAAAATAAAGGAGGATCCGTTTTATGTCTGTAGAAATTCTGGATCTGGCCGCACTGGCTCTGACTGCCGTATTTTTTGCCCTGCTGTACTACCTGCACAAGAAAAAGCACGTTGACTTCGGCGTGCGCACCATTCTGGCTGTGGGCCTCGGCCTCATCGCGGGACTCGTGTTCAAGGGCCACCACACCTATGTCGCCGCTGTGGGTACCATCTACGCCCACGTCGTTTCGGCTGTGGTCATCCCGCTGCTGATCTTCAGCATCATTTCCAGCATCACCAATCTGGGCAATTCCGTCCGCCTGAAGAACATCGGCCTCAAGACTGTTTTCTTTCTCGTCCTGAACACCTTCTTCGCCAGCCTCATCACCCTGATCGCCGGTGTCGTGACCAACGTCGGCCACGGTGTGAAGTACGAGCTGGCCACCGACTACACCGCCAAGGAAGTCCCCACCTTTGTGGACACGGTTATCAGCCTCTTCCCCCAGAACCTCGCTTCCCACTGGGCAAACGGCGAGGTGGTGCCTATCGTGGTCTTCTGCATTCTGGTCGCCATCAGCTACAACAAGATCGCCGCCAAGAAGCCCGAGGAGGTCGCCCCTTTCAAGAAGTTTATCGACGCCGGTGACGTTGTGATGGGCCGCGTGGTCAGCTATGTCATCTCCTTCACTCCGTATGCCGTCCTGTCCCTCATCGCCCGTGCCGTCAGCCGCTCTTCTCCGGCCGATCTTGTCCCCCTGCTGAGCGTTCTGGTGCTGGCCTATGTCCTCTGCGCGATTCAGGCCTTCGTGGTCGAGGGCGCGCTCATCAAGATCGTCGGCAAGCTGGATCCTGTCCAGTTCTTCAAGGGCGTCTGGCCCGCAGGCACTGTCGCTTTCACTTCTCAGAGCAGCGTGGGTACCATCCCTGTCACGGTCAACCAGCTGACCAAGAAGCTGGGCGTCAACGAGGACATCGCCGCCTTTGGTGCAAGTCTGGGTGCAAACCTCGGTATGCCGGGCTGTGCCGGTGTCTGGCCCACCCTGCTGGCTGTCTTTACCATCCACCTGCTGGGCATTGATTACACCCCGGTGCAGTACGCCTTCCTTGTTGTGCTGGCTGTGGTCGTCTCCATCGGTACCGTCGGTGTGCCTGGCACGGCTACCATCACCGCTACCGCTCTGTTTGCTGCTGCCGGTCTGCCGGTGGAAGCCATCATCCTGCTTTCGCCCATTTCCAGCATTGCTGATATGGCTCGTACTGCCACCAACGTCGTCGGCGCTGCCGCCGCTACCACCCTTGTGGCGGCCACCGAAGGCCAGCTGGACAAGGCTGTGTACAATGGCGAGGTCGAAGCACCTGCTGCCGAGGCAGTCTGAGCACGTTTCAAAGTGCTTTTGAGACAAAATCTCAGGCATATGAAGTAAAATAAGGTCCGGACAGCCCGCTATGCAGAAAAAGCATAATGGGCTGTTTTCTTTATAAAAGAAAGATGCGGAACGAAACTGTACGTGGCAAAAGCACAAGTAATACTTATTTCACCTGAACTGTACTTTATGTGAATACACATTAAGGGCAAAACTATACAAAATTCAAATCAAAATTTTGACGTGAAGTTGGTCAAACTACAGAAATCGATGGTTTGAGGGGATTAATTTGGCAAAAAGTCTTTTCTTTCGGCGGTGGACGATGTATAATGCCGCCAAGGCACAAGGGTGTGCAGAAAGCTCCAGAGGGGGAGCAGAACACCTTGTGCATTTTTCAGAAACAGTCGCTTTAATACGTTAAAGCGGTGTTAGAGAGGGGAAAAGATATTATGAGATTCGATCGTCGTATTTCGCGCCGCAGCTTTCTGGCAGCAGCAGGCGTATCCGCAGCAGCCCTGGCCCTGACGGCCTGCGGCGGCTCCAGCTCCACGGCAGCTTCTACCGCTGCCTCCACCGGTGCTTCCAGCGCAGCTGGCACTGCCGCAGGCGGCACCCTGAACATCATGCTGGAGACTGAGGTCCAGTCTCTGGACCCGCAGATCGCCACCGACGGCACCTCCTTTGAGGTCATCGCCGACTACACCGACGGTCTGATGCAGATGGACGCCGACGGCGCAGCTGTCCCGGCCCTCGCCGAGACCTACGACATCAGCGAGGACGGTAAGACTTATACCTTTCACCTGCGCGATGCAAAGTGGTCCAACGGTGATGCCGTCACCGCAGCCGACTTCGTGTTCGGCTGGCAGCGTGCTGTTGACCCCGCCAATGCTTCCGAGTATTCCTACATGCTGTCTGACATCGGCCAGGTGGTCAACGCCGCAGAGATCATTGCCGGTGAGAAGCCCGTCACGGATCTGGGCGTGACCGCAGTGGATGATAAGACCCTTGAAGTTCAGCTGAACGTCCCTGTCAGCTACTTCCTGAGCCTGATGTACTTCCCCACTTTCTACCCTGTCAACGAGGCATTCTTCAACACCTGCAAGGATACCTTCGGCACCAGCCCCGACACCGTCCTGTCCAACGGTGCATTCATCCTGACCGACTATCAGCCCGCTGCTACCGCATTCGAGCTGACCAAGAACCCCGACTACTACGACGCTGCAAACATCGCTCTGGATGGTCTGGCTTATCAGGTCATCAAGGACAGCCAGCAGGCTCTGATGAGCTTCCAGACCGGCGCACTGGATCTGACCCTGCTGAACGGCGAGCAGGTGGACCAGGTAAAGGACGACCCCCAGTTTACCAGCGTGGGCGCCGGCTACCTGTGGTACATCAGCCCCAACATCGATGCGGTGCCTGAACTGGCAAACGAGAACCTGCGCAAGGCGATGACCTTCGCCCTCGACCGCGACGCCATCACCGGCGACGTCCTGAAGGACGGCTCTGCTCCCTGCTACACCGCCGTGCCTCCTCAGTTCGCCACCGGCCCGGACGGCAGCGATTTCAGCGCCGACCAGACCAAGTTCGCTGATTCCTGCGCATTCGATGCAGCCAAGGCAGCCGAGTATTACGAGACCGCCAAGAGCGAGCTGGGCAAGGACAGCTTCTCCTTCGACATGATCGTTGATGCCGACGATGCACCTCAGAAGGTGGCACAGGTCGTCAAGGAGCAGCTCGAGACCACTCTCCCCGGCCTGACCGTGAACCTGACCGTCGAGCCCAAGAAGCAGCGCGTGCAGGATATGCAGGATGGCAACTTCCAGCTGGGCCTGACCCGCTGGGGTCCCGACTACGCCGACCCCATGACCTATCTGGGCATGTGGGTCACCGGCAACTCCAACAACTACGGTCTGTGGAGCGACGCCGAGTATGACTCCATCATCGAGGAATGCACCACCGGCGACCTCTGCACCGACCCCGAGGGCCGCTGGGCAGCTCTGTACGATGCAGAAGCCATCGTTCTGGAGCAGGCAGTCATCTTCCCGCTGTACGGCCAGTGCAATGCCGAGATGATCTCCAGCGCCGTTACCGGCGTGGAGTTCCACCCGGTGGCTCTGAACCGTGTGTACAAGCGGGCCGCAAAGAACGCTTAAAGAAAAACGCTGAACAAAGGCCGCACAGTGGCCCGCAAAAGCCACTGTGCGCCTTTTTGGCATTGTACCTGTCCGCGGCCCGCGCACGACTGACCGCGAACAGGAAAACCAAAGGGGGTTCACCTGACGTGAAAAAATATACGCTCAAGCGTATCCTCACCTCGCTGTTTACGCTGCTGGCCATCCTGCTGGTGCTGTTCATCCTGATGCAGCTGATGCCCGGCTCGCCCTTCAACGACGAAAAGCTGACAGCCGATATGAGAGCCGCGCTCTATGCAAAATACGGCCTTGACCAGCCGATCTACATCCAGTTCTTCCGCTACATGGGCAATATGCTCCGGGGCGATCTGGGTGTGAGCTACAACATCTCCAAAAATACGCCCATCTCCCAGCTCATCCAGTCCCGCCTGCCCATCTCCATCCAGATCGGCGGCATGGCCGTCACGCTGGGCGCTCTGGTGGGCCTTGTGCTGGGCATCATCGCTGCCCTCAAGCGGGATACCATTTTCGACACCATCGCCACCATCATCTCGGTCATCGGCGTGTCGGTGCCGTCCTACGTTTTCGCACTGGCCCTGAGCTACACCTTCGGCTTCAGGCTCCGCTGGTTCCCGATGCTGTTCTCCGCCAAGGATGTCTTTGGCTCGAGTGTCCTGCCCAGCGTGTCGCTGTCCATGTTCACCATGGCATCCATCGCCCGCTTCACCCGAAGCGAGATGATAGAAGTCCTCGACTCCGACTATATGCTGCTGGCCGAGAGCAAGGGCATCTCCGGCCCGGCGCTGATCTTTCGCCACGCCCTGCGCAATGCGCTCATTCCGATTATTACGGTTTTGGCTCCCCTCATCGTTGATTTGATGACCGGCTCGCTGGTGGTCGAGAAAATTTTCGCCATCCCCGGCGTGGGCAGCCTGCTGGTGACGGCCATCCAGTCCAACGACTACAACGTGGTCATCGGCCTGAGCTTCATCTACAGCGCCATGTACATTGGCATCATGCTGGTCGTTGACCTGCTGTACGGCATCATCGACCCGCGCATCCGTCTGGCAAAGGGGGACGACTGATATGGCAGAAAAAGCGATCCGACTGGGCGGCGAAAGCACCGCCGCAGCCATCACGCAGGCCGTGCAGGAACTGTACCCTGAGCACAAGTTCACCGAGGCAGAGTTTGCCCGAAAGGACAACGCGGCTGAAATCGCGGTGGATACCAACTTCGCGGCCCAGAGCTTCTGGAAGGACGTCCGCATCCGCTTCTTCCGCAAGAAGAGCGCCGTGCTGGGCCTCGTGATGATCATGATCATCCTGCTGCTGGCCGTCTTTGGCCCGGGAATGAATGCGTATACTTATTCCGGCCAGGACCTGAGCCAGAAGAACTTTGCGCCTCGCGTCCCCGGCATCGAGCAGTTCGGCATTCTGGACGGCAGCGAGAAGATGAGCACGACCACCGGTACCAAGATCGTCAACAACTATGTCGAAAAAGGCAAGGATGACGTCTACTACTGGTTCGGCAGCGACCTCTATGGCCGCGACATCTGGACCCGTACCTGGGAAGGCGCCCGCGTCTCCCTGATCATCGCCGTGGCGGCTGCCGTCATTGATATGGTCATCGGCATGAGCTACGGCCTCATCTCGGGCTACTTCGGCGGCAAGGTGGATATGCTGATGCAGCGCTTTCTTGAAGTTGCCAACGGCATCCCCCGTCTGGTCATCGTTACGCTGCTGCTTCTGGTGCTGCAGCCCGGCATGATCACCATCATCTTCGCCCTGATGCTGACCGAGTGGGTGGGCATGAGCCGCATCGCCCGCGCCGAGATGCTCAAGCTGAAGGACCAGGAATTCGTTCTGGCTTCCCGCACTCTGGGTGCCGGCAGCTTCTTCATCATCTTTAAGGAAGTGCTGCCCAACATCATCGGACCCATCATCACTCAGGTCATGTTCAGCATCCCCACCGCGATCTTTACTGAGGCATTCCTTTCCTTCGTGGGTCTGGGCATCCCGGTGCCGCAGTGCTCGCTGGGCTCCCTGATCAGTGAGCTGTACAACAGCTTCACCACCCATCCCTATCAGATCATCCCGCCCATCGTGGTCATGAGCCTGCTGATGCTCAGCTTCAACCTGCTGGCTGACGGCCTGCGCGAGGCACTTGACCCCAAGATGAAGAGTATGTAAGGAGGCGCACAACATGCCTGATACGAAAAGAGAACAGGTCTTGTCGGTGCGAGACCTTGATATTACCTTTAAGACGACGGCCGGCCCTGTCCACGCCATCCGCGGCGTGAACATCGACCTGTACAAGGGCGAGACGGTGGCGCTGGTGGGTGAGTCTGGTTCCGGTAAGTCTGTCACCATGAAGGCGGCCATGGGCATTCTGGCCCAGAACGCCAAGGTGAACAGCGGCAGCATCCGGTTCAGCTACCATCACGCCGACGGCAGTCCTGAAACCGTCGATCTGCTGCAAAAAGATAAAAAGTGGATCCGCCGCCACATCAACGGCAAGCGCATCGCCATGGTCTTTCAGGACCCCATGACCAGCCTTGACCCCACCATGACCATCGGCAAGCAGATCATGGAAGGGATGCTCTGGCACTTCAAGATGCCCAAGGCTGAGGCGTATCAGAAGGCCCTCAAGCTGCTGGAAGAAGTCGGTATCACGGACGCCGAAAAGCGGATGAAGAGCTACCCGCACCAGCTGTCCGGCGGTATGCGTCAGCGCGTGGTCATCGCCATCGCGCTGTCCTGCGACCCGGACCTGCTCATCTGCGATGAGCCCACCACCGCACTGGATGTGACCATTCAGGCGAAGATCCTCGAGCTCATCCGCAGCATCCAGAAGGAGCGCGGCATTTCGGTCATCTACATCACCCATGACCTCGGCGTCGTGGCAAAGGTGGCGGACTATGTCGATGTCATGTACGCGGGCAAGATCGTGGAGACCGGCACCATCGACGAGATCTTCTACGACCCGCGCCACCCCTACACCTGGGGTCTGCTGTCGGCCATGCCCGACCTCGATACCGCCGACGAGCGTTTGTACACCATCCCCGGTTCGCCGCCGAACCTGCTGCATGAGAAGGCCGGCGACGCCTTCGCGCCCCGCAACAAGTACGCGCTGGAGATCGACGACGAGATCGACCCGCCCATGTTCAAGATCAGCGACACCCACTTTGCAGCCACCTGGCTGCTGGACCCCCGCGCTCCCAAGGTGGAGATGCCGCCTGAGCTGAAAGACCGTGTGGCCCGTATGAGCGCAGAAGCAAAAAGATAGAGGAGGCGGAGTAAATGGCAGCACAGAGCGCTACCCCTCTTCTGAAGGTCGAGGGACTGAAGCAGTATTTCAAGGTGAACAAGAACTTCACCGTCAAGGCCGTGGACGATGTCAGCTTTGAGATCTATCCCGGCGAGACGTACGGTCTGGTGGGCGAGTCCGGCTCGGGCAAATCCACCATTGGCCGCAGCATCATCCGGCTGTATGACCCCACCGCAGGCAAGATCACCTTCGACGGGCAGGACATCAGCGGACGTCTGACTCACGCCCAGAACAACACCCTGCGCACCCAGATGCAGATGATATTCCAGGACCCGATGGCGTCCCTGAACCCCCGCAAGAAGGTGGAGGACATCATCGGCGAGGGCCTGGACATCCACCATATGTACAAGACCCAGGACGAGCGCCGCGAAAAGGTGGAGAAAATTCTGGAGAAGGTCGGCCTTGCGCCCGAGCACGCTGAGCGCTACCCCCACCAGTTCTCCGGCGGCCAGCGCCAGCGCGTCGGCATCGCCCGCGCCCTCATCATGAACCCGAAGCTCATCATCGCCGACGAGTGCATCTCGGCACTGGACGTGTCGATCCAGGCACAGGTCGTCAACCTGATGAAGGACATCCAGCAGGAGACCGGCACGGCCTACCTGTTCATCGCACACGACCTGTCCATGGTCAAGTACATCTCCGACCGTATCGGTGTGCTCCATCTGGGCCACCTGCTGGAAACGGGTACGACGGAAGAAATTTTTGCAGATCCCATTCATCCCTACACCCGGAGCCTGCTGTCGGCTATCCCGCTGCCGAACCCGGTGGTGGAAAAGCGCCGCGTGGCCGAGACTTACGACTATGCCACTTCCGGCATCGACTACAGCAAAGGCACCAGCCACCTCGTCAGCGGCAGCCACTACGTCAAGTGTACCGATGAAGAGTTTGCAAAGTGGTGTAAATAAAATGAAAACGCAAGTCTCTTGACAACCTGCGTTCTAACGTCTATAATGAAGACAAAGAAAGGCGCTGCCCGCACAGTGGTCAGCTCCCTCCTCTATCACGGAAATTTAAGAATAAATGACCGCTCGAGCTGGAAACTTTGGGGCGGTCATTTTTCTTGTCATTTTTTAGAATAGTGCTTTGCCCGAGGCTTGTCACGAAAGACATCCCTCGATACCATCCATGTCACATTGATGACACCGATGATGACTGTGGCCAAAAGGTTCAGTGCAGAAAAACAGTATTCAAAATATCCATGATGGAGTTCCTCCTTCAAGTCTTTCATGTATCAATGATTAAGACCATCCGGAGGATGACAAAAATTGGACTTCCTCCGGACGGCACACGGAATGTGATGCCGAGGAGGGAGCATGACCGCTGCACTTGCAGGACAGCGCCTTTCTAATCACAGAATAACACAAATAGCAATGGATTTCAATGGCACGGCCCACCTTATATAGCGGGGCTCAAAATGTTTTCGGGCAGGGCGTTGTATTCCATACGGAAATTTGGTATCATATACAATACGGCTTTTGCTATGTGATGCGGCGCGATTTGCGCCCGGAGAGATATTGGGAGGAACGATATGATGATCCCCGGCATCCTGTTTCTTTTGGGATTGCTCTGCCTTATCAAGGGCGGTGACTGGTTCGTGGACGGCGCATCGGCGCTGGCCCGCCAATTCCATCTGCCGGAGCTGCTCATCGGCGCAACGGTGGTGTCCGTTGGCACTACCCTGCCCGAGGTGATGGTGTCCACCATCTCGGCAGTGTCCGGCCACGGCGAGATCGCCTACGGCAACGCCATCGGCTCTGTCATCTGCAACACGGCCCTCATCGCGGCCATTACGGTGGCCGTGCGGCCCGGCAAGGTGGACCCCAAGCCCCTGCGTGTTCCGGTGGCTTTCTTCTTTGCGGCTGCGGCCATCTACTGCGTGGCAGCTTACGGCATGGGCCGCTTTACCCGTCCGATGGGCCTGCTGATGCTGGGAATGTTCGTGGCCTATATGGCGGCGAATGTCTGGCAGATGAAAAATGCTCCGGCAGAGCCGGAGCATGAGGAAGAGCCGATGGGCATCGGAAAAATCGTCCTGCTGCTGGTGGTGGGCGCAGCCCTCATCGCGCTGGGCGCGAACCTGCTGGTGGACAACGGCACCATCATCGCGCAGGCGATGGGCGTGCCGGAATCGGTCATCGCGCTGACCTTCGTGGCGCTGGGTACCTCGCTGCCTGAGCTGGTCACGGCCATTACTTCGCTGATGAAGGGCCACAGCGACCTCTCGCTGGGCAATGTCGTGGGTGCGAATGTTTTCAACCTCGTGCTGGTCAGCGGCATGTCGGTGACACTGGCACCGTTTGAAATCCCTCAGAGTGCGACCCTGTTCGGTATCAACTCGAGTCTGGTGCTCGAGCTGCCCGTGATGCTGCTGGTGATGGCGCTGCTGACCATCCCGGCGCTGGTGCGTGGAAAGCTCTCCCGTGTGCAGGGCGTGGCGCTGCTCTGCATCTATGCCGCATTCTGCGCAGTGCAGTTTACAATGTGAAACCGCGCAAATCGACAAAAAGCAAGCTTTTTCTCGGTTGACAGGCGTTGGCAGGATCCTTTATTATAAGAATATAAAATGGTTCGCCCAATAGGGTGGACAGAGAAAATGACCGCCGCGGAGCAGGAGACCGCAGCGGTCATTTTTTGCTTGTCTTGAAAAATGCTGTCAGGAAACGGACACTGTCACGACGAGCGCCTGACCGCCGATGACGCCGGCGGCAAAACCGGTCTTCTGGCTGGCGTCGCGCTGAAAAGCGTCAGAGAGAACAAGAAGACTCCGATGGTCGATGAGATTTTTGGCAACGGGGCCAAATCCTGCATTTTCTTTCAGGACACCGTTCTCCAGCATATCGGCAGAGAGGAAGGAATAACTGACCCAATAAGTTTCGCTGGGCGAGGGAAAAATTATGCGCAGAACATCGTCGGCGCAGTTCGCACGGCCATCTTTGGGATTTTCGGTCAAGGACTCGACCGCTTTGCCGATGTCGCCGCCGGAGTTCTGCGCAAGATACAGAAATACAGCCTCAGCGGCAGAGTCACTGCCCTGTATAAAATAGTTGGAGCGCTTGAAGCGGTCGAAATACTCCTGATTCAGGGCGGCGAGCAGCTCCTTCTTTCCCTGGGAGGTGTTTTCTGAGGGAACATTGTCCGGCAGGATGAGTTGCCCGGCCCCAGCCTGACAGCTGCAGAGCAGGAGCAGGATGCTGAGAACAGCTCCACAAATAAAACTGCATCGTCTGACACACTGCATCATGGTGGGACCTCCTGTCGGTATGGCACGATTTCACTGAGGTGGAGTAGAAACGATGAATTTCGACTTGCAGCAACACTTTTCATCTCTTATGACACCATGATATAATTTCGACGACAGAATGTCAATGTTTTTGCAAAAACTTGCAAAAATCTGGAAAGATAGCCAATGAAGGCCGTTGAAATTTGACGTATCAGACAATTTTCAAAAAATGAACAGCAGCCCCGCCTGAAAAGCGGGGCTGCTGCAATTACTGGGGGATATGAGCTTTTTACTCGAGTCTCAGGCTGTCCAGCACTTCATTCACTACATCCAGCGCCACCTGTCCGGGCGCGCTGGCCTGCCCGGGGTTGGCGAAGGTCATGGCAGAGCCGAACGTCTCTCCGCACAGGCGGCTCACTGCACCCAGCGCACCCATGCTCATGGTGATGACGGGTGTTTCGGGGTGCTGCTCTGCCATCTCTGCTGTGGCGGCCAGCAATTCGAGGACGTCAGATGGAGAGTTCGGCATCACAGCCAGTTTGGGCAGGTCGGCTCCGGTCTGCTGCATGGCGGTCAGGCGTGTGACCATCTCCGTCCGGGACGGCGTTTTGTGGAAATCATGGCTGGAACAAACCACTGCAACACCGGTCTTGTGCGCCTGCCCGATGAGGGCCGGAAGTCCTTCTCGATTCGGGAAGAACTCGATGTCAAGCAGATCGGCACAGCCGCTGACACAGACCGTGCCGCAGAAATCGGCGTATTGCTGCGGCGTCAGGGAGGCTTCTCCGCCCTCTGCTTTGGTGCGAAAGGTCACGAGCAGGAGCTTTTCGCCCAGCGCTGCTCGCAGACCGGACAGCACCCGCTTCCGTGCGGCAGCATCCAGAGCACCAGAAAACCAGTCGGCCCGCCACTCGATGCAGTCGGCCTTCAGCGCGGACAGCCGCCTGGCCTCACGGAGAATATCGTCCTCTGTGCGGGTGACGATGGGCAGGATGACTTTCGGACGGCCTGCGCCGATGCAGCAGCCGCGGATGGTGATGCTGGGCATGATAACTACCTCACTGCAAAAAAAGATACTTTCATCATACGGCCTGCCCCGCCGCTTGTCAAGCCTGCCGGAGCAAAAACCGAAAGCAAGCCGCTTTTTGTGGAAATTTGCACTTGCGGGATGACCGAAAATCGTTTACAATAAGCGCAGCAAAGGCAGCGTGGCCCGCATGGGGCTGCGCTGCCTTTTTCGTTTTGGGAGGGAAAGAAAATGAAGGAAATAAAAACGACTGCGCAGGTGCTGGTGGACTGTCTGGAGGCTGAGGGCGTCGATGTGATGTTTGGCATTCCGGGCGAAGAGACGCTGGATCTGATGTTTGCGATTCGGGACAGCAAGATACGTTTCATCCCGGTGCGCCACGAGCAGGGTGCGGCCTTTATGGCGGATGTCTATGGCCGTCTGACCGGTCGGGCCGGCGTCTGCCTGTCCACCCTTGGCCCCGGTGCCACCAACCTTGTCACCGGTGTGGCGGATGCTTATCTGGACGGTGCGCCGCTGGTGGCCATCACGGGCCAGGTCGGCACTGACCGGATGCAGCTCACCAGCCACCAGTACCTTGACCTGACCGCGATGTTTGAGCCTATCACCAAGCGTTCGAAGCAGATCATCCGCCCCGACACGGTGGGCGAGATCGTGCGGCTGGCCTTCAAGCACGCCGAAAAGGGCAAGCCGGGCGCGACCCATATCGACCTGCCCCAGAATATCGCAAAAATGCCCGCCGACGCCGTGCCGCTCAAGCGCCAGCAGATGCATGAGGTCTATGCCGACCCGGCCCACATTGCAGCGGCAGGAAAAATCATCAGTGAGGCGAAAAATCCGGTCATCCTTGCAGGCGCGGGTGCGGTGCGCGGCCATGCCGCCGCTGCTGTCACCGAGCTGGCTGACCGCCTGCACATCCCGGTGGTCAACACCATGATGGCCAAGGGCATTATCCCGATGGATGACAAATACAGCCTCTGGACCATCGGCATCCCGCAGAAAGATTATGTCAACCAGCTCTTCGATCGGGCGGATGTGGTCATCGCGATCGGTTACGACATCGTGGAGTGCGCACCGGCCAAGTGGGGCGCACGGGAGAATATGACCATCGTCCACATCGACAGCGCCCCCGCCGATGTCAACAAGCGGTACCAGCCCGCTGTGGAAGTGGTGGGCGACATTTCAGAAAGCCTGTATGAGATCCTGCGCTGCGCCCACCGCACTGGTGAGCCGGAATTTGCACTGGCTCTCCGCCAGACGATGGTGGCAGAGCATGAGGCAATGGCGGCGGACGACAGCTGCCCCATGAAGCCGGCACGCATCCTCGCCGATGTGCGGAAGGTCATGGGCCGCGACGACATCGTGGTCAGCGATGTGGGCGCCCATAAGATGTGGATCGCCCGCCACTACGACTGTTATGAGCCCAACACCTGCCTCATCTCCAACGGCTTCGCCAGCATGGGCTTCTCCATCCCGGGCGCGTTCGCGGCAAAGCTTCTCTATCCGGAGAAGAAGGTGCTGGCGGTCTGCGGCGACGGAGGCTTCATGATGAACAGTCAGGAGCTGGAAACAGCGGTGCGGGAGCATGTGCCTTTTGTGACCCTCATCTGGGAGGATTCCAGCTACGGCCTCATCAAGTGGAAAGAGCAGGAGCAGTTCGGCGGCGAGCACTGCTACGTGGACTTTTCGAATCCCGATTTCAAGCTGCTGGCAGAGGCTATGCACTGCAAGGGCTATCGTGTTGAGAAGGCAGAGGAACTTATCCCCACGCTGGAAGAGGCTTTCAAACAGGATGTCCCCAGCGTCATCGTGGTACCGGTGGACTATAGTGAGAATATGAAGCTCACGGAACACCTCAAGCAGGTGTATGCCCAGAAGTAACTATCATATATAAGAGAGCATCCGTTTGTCCAATGAGGGCGGCGGATGCTCTTCTCATTATATAATGTAACAGCCCCTCCCGCTTGGAGGGGCAGCACACCGCAGGCGTGCTGAACGGGTGTCAAAGCAGGGACTGATTTCAAGCAAAAAACTAGCGGATGTATACAAAAGCGAAAAAAGAGCAAAAAACTTGTAAAAAAGGCTTGCAAAGCGCCCCGGCGTATGGTATTATACTTGAGCGCCAAGCGCCGAGACGAAAGAATGACTTCTGAGTCCCGGCTGGAAGTAAAGCGAAAAGAACCAATAGACGTCCGAAAGTTCCGGCCAGCGCCGAGAAA
>ENA-OQJN01000194-OQJN01000194.1-human-gut-metagenome-genome-assembly--contig:-NODE-194-length-29976-cov-3.731013_pt1 | contig 29976 bp, 28 predicted proteins | sample MGYA00242610_ERZ504777 | MGnify/ENA primary metagenome ERZ504777 (study PRJEB26092, sample SAMD00036350) | human gut metagenome | host: Homo sapiens | study: EMG produced TPA metagenomics assembly of... | reverse complement strand
TTGTAGCATAGCCAGCAGGAATGCGTACCATGAAAGTAGAGAATACCTGTATCGATATCGCATGGGGTCTTGACAAAAACGTATAAAATTGGGATCAAAAACGTTCCCAATAGAGATTTTGGAGAAAAAATGCGAAAAGGGACCGCATACTGTGTCGGGTATGCAGCCCCTTTCCTAGAGGAGAATGAATATGAAGTTAAAAACTTATGCCTTAGCGGCAAGTTCGCCCAATTCTTTGCATTCGGGAGCATTATCCGGTGTTTCGTTGACGATGGCCGTCCCGATGATGGTGGCGCCAGCTTCTTCTGTACGCTGTTTCCAGTTATCCATCCATTCGCCGGTGCCCCAGCCATAAGAACCGAAGAGGCCGACTTTCTTGCCTTTAATTGGGAGCGAGATCTGCAAAGAATGGTTCGACAATCGAGTCTTCCAATTCTTCAGCACCCATGGCCGGGCAGCCGAGCAAAATAACGTCTTTACCGGCTACATCATCGACGGTTGTATCTTCGAAGCGAACCGATTCTACATCTGCACCGGCAGCTTTAACAGCTGCTTCAATTTCACTTGCCATTGCTTCCGTATTACCTGTTCCACTCCAATATGCGATTTCTACCATGATTAAATCCTCCTTATGCTACGATGAGCGATTCTAATGTTGTCCCAATTGCAAAGCGATTTAAGTAATCCTGTCGGCAACAGGTATAGCGCTGGAACGTGCGGGCTGCGGCGTGGACATCGCCGTAGACCTTCCATTCACCACAGAGTTTGGCGTGGTTTCCCCGGTTGGCAATGAATCCGCAGACATCTTCCAGTGGATAACCAAGAAAGATGCCGGCTTCGTGAGGAAAGCAGCCGTCTTCTGCAAAACGCGATGCCAGACGGTCTAAAAATGCCGATATATCCTGACAGTCTGCATAGCCGAATTGCTGTAAAAATGAAGAAATATCTCGCCGCTGTATGTACCTTAAGACCACATTCGGCCGGTATACATACAGTAAGGTGCGCTTGGGACAGGCATACAAGATGCGAAAATATAATCCTTTTACATTATATTTATGATTGTAATTTTCAATTAATTCATCATAAGTATGACCGTCTTCTAAGCGGGGGAGACAGAGAAGGGATGCCTGTTTAAGACCCGCTAAAGTCGGTGAACAATGATTAATCAGCACACAATCCAAATTCATATCGGTATGCCCTCCTTTCGCTTTGTTGCCTTTAGTATAGTGTATTTGAAATCGATTGTCAATATAAAGATGATAACCATTTTCGAATAAATAAACTTTCCTAAAAGGGTGAACTCCTTCACAAAGCTTGTCGAATCTTTCGCGAGACTTGCCAAATATAGTATAATAAAAGAGTATTGAAGTAGAGGAGGGTGTGTTATGGAAGGCGCTAGCGCTACGAATCATTGTTTCGGCTGCGGGCGTGATAACCCGATTGGCTTGAAACTGGATATGCATATGGAAGACGGCCGCTGTGTGGCTTATTTTACCCCCAAGGCGGAACATGAAAGCTATGGGGATCGGATGCATGGCGGACTGACCAGTACCCTGTTGGATGAAGTCATGGGAGACTATGTTTTTCGAACTGCCGGGAAGCCGGCCTATACGGCGCGGCTTGAAATCCGTTTTCGCAGCCCCATCCGCATCGGCGAAACGATTAAAGTCGAAGGTTGGCCTGAAGTACACCGTCGTCGCTTATTCATCATGAAAGGGCGGATAACCCATGCCGACGGCACGCCAGCTGCCGAAGCTACGGCAGAATTAATGCTGGCGAAATGAGGAGGTTTTTAGAATGGATAGAACCGATATGATTCACCGTATGTATGACATTAAGGGACCCTTGGTTGCTAAAAAGTTTGAAGCCCGTGGCTTTGAGGCTACATACTGTCCCACTGTAGAAGAAGCTTTGAAAAAGGCCGTTTCCTATATTCCGGAAACGGATGTCGTCTCTTGGGGCGGTTCGGCTTCGATCAATGAAATCGGCCTGCGGCCGTATGTCTTGGAACACAACCCGGTCATCGACCGCGATTCGGCTAAGACGCCGGAAGAACGCGTCGAATTGATGCGCAAGGCCCTGCTCTGTGATACCTTCATCATGGGCACCAATGCTGCCATTCAGGACGGTCAGCTCATCAACATCGACGGCAATGGCAATCGCGTCGCAGCTCTTTGCTACGGCCCGAAACAGGTCATCGTCATCGTCGGCATGAATAAAGTCGTTCCGACCGTTGAAATCGGCATCGAACGGGCTCATACCGTAGCCTCGCCGAAGAATATCGGCCGTTTCCCTAATGCCGGGACTCCCTGTGCTAAAACGGGGATGTGCGCTCACTGTACGAACCAGGAAAGCATTTGCGCTCAGGTTGTTCGGACCCGGGTCTGTAAGCCGCAGGGCCGGATCAAGGTCATCTTAGTTGGCGAAGATCTGGGCTTTTAAGTCTTAATTATCGATACGAGGGGAGATTTGTATGAGAACGGGAACGGGTGTTATTGAAGAAGTTTGTGCCGACGGCTTGGTCAAGATCCAGACCAACCGCAGTAATCTGTACTCGCCGTGCAGTGACAGCATGTGCGCCGACAACGTCGTCATCGACGCTGTCAATCCGATTGGTGCCAAGAAGGGCCAGTTTGTACAGTTTAATATTCCCGATGCCGGCATGGGGGTCAAGGGCATTGTCTGCTTTGGTGTGCCACTGCTGCTGATCATCGTCTGCGGCATCATCGGCTACGTCTTGGGCGGTCAGGTGAAGGCTGCGCCGGAAATGACGGCCTTTGCCGGCATGATCATCGGCGGCATCATCGGCTGCCTGATTCTAAAAGGCTACGAAAAGAAAATCAATAACAATCAGAACAAGGCGACGATTACGGGCATTATCGCGTAATTAAACCTTATTCCTGCGTCATCAGGATACAAAAAGGCTGCACACCGTGTGATGTGCAGCCTTTTACTTATGAAGTTATACGATATCGATTTGACAACTCTGCATGATCTTCAATGCCATTTCATGGGCCTCCGGCGTTGAACCGGCGCAGCAGGAGCTGTCGACGACGATTTCTTTTTCCGGATAATGGGCTTTCAGTAAGATGGCATTGGAAATGACGCAAATATCGGTGCAAAGACCCATGAGGACGAGTCGGTCATAATCTTTGACTTCATCGACCAGGTCCGGGCAGCCGAAGGATGGTTTTTCAAAAATCTCCGCCATTAGCGTATAAGGCAGGAGCTGTTTTGTGATGCGCCAGCCCCGCGTATCTTTGATGCAGTGGGCAATGGGGAGTTTTTGACCTTCCCGGGTTTCCCGATAATCGCTGCCGTGGGTATCCTGTGTAAAAATCAGATCCGTTTCTTGATCGGTATCTTTTTTGCTGGCAACGATTTTTGCTTCGACATGAGGTACGATGGCTTGAGCCCCCGGCGTGCCTAAGGAGCCGTCGATAAAATCGTTTTGCATGTCGATGATGATATATGCTTGAGTCATACAGCCCTCCCGTATCTGTTAGGAACGAAGTTCTTTCAAGTATTCCGGGACATCCGGGCAGGTCATGAGACCGGACATCAGGGCGACGCCCGTGATGTTGACGTCATGGAGCTGGGATACCGTCGTCGGTGTTACGCCGCCTAGGGCGTAGACCGGAATTTTTACGGCTTTGCAAATCGCTTCGACCGTATCGACGCCGATCGGTGAATCGGACGGCTTGCAGCTTGTCGGGAAAACGTGGCTGGCCATGATATACGTGGCGCCAAGCTGTTCCGCTCTGACTGCTTCTTCGACGGTGTGGACGGAAACGCCCAAGGTCGTCATGTAGTACAGCAGGGAAGAGTGGCTTTCCAGATATGACAGGGAGCATTGGAAACGGGGAATGTGAAGACGAATGGCAACTTTGCCGAAATGTTGAAGGATACACGTCTTTTGGTGAATGCTGCAGAGGCGCAGTGCTCGTTTGGCATAGTCCGTGTAGTCATCTTCAGAAAGCGTTTTTTCACGAAGTACGATGAAGTCTACGTCGGATGCAGCAATTTGTTCGAGCTGGTCCCAGTAGTTTGTCGCCGCGAGTTCGTGGTTTGTAATTGCAGCTACTTTTAACACAATTATCACCTGAATATTAGAGTATTTTATACTACAAATATACAGTAATCTCATACTAACGTCAATGATTATACCAATAGAATATATTGGAGGCCTCGTATGAGTTAAACGCTTTAGAACATGCGGTTTACGACAAAAGCAGGTCGGGGTGGATTAGGTCCTGACCTGCTTTCGTCGTTGTTCTATATAGGTATTTAATAGTGGATATCAGGTAAGTATTACAAATAAATATACTCGCTGGTAAGGGGCTGGAGGCCCATATTCTTGATGTCAGCGTACATCTGGTCGAATGAACGGCCATCGGTGATTTCAAACTGTTCATCACCCATTTCCGAGCCGTCCTGATGGAGGTGGCCGCCGATGCCGACGCAGACGCTGGCCGATACCTTGGTGGCTGCGATTTTCATGATGGCATTGCGGAAGGATGCGCTTTCGCGGCTCGATACGACGATATTGGCGTAGGGCATGAATAGGCGGTAAGCGCAGATGATCTGCGTCAGTTTCCGTTCATCGACGTCTTTGGGGTTGATCTTATCGTTGTTGATGATCGGGCAGAGACGCGGACAGGATAAGGAGATTTCAGCGTGCGGATATTTCCGCTGCATGAGCCAGGCGTGCATGCCCGTAGCCAAGGCGTCTTTCTGGTAGTCGTCGAGGCCTAAGAGTGCGGCAAAACCGACACCGCGCATACCGCCGAGGATAGCCCGTTCCTGGGAATAGAAGCGGTACGGGAAGATTCGTTTATGGCCGGCCAAGTGGAGCGTTTCGTACTTGTCGGAATTGTACGTTTCCTGGAAGACGGTGACGTAGTCGGCGCCGCATTTGTGGAGGTAGGTATAGTCCTTGGTGTTGGTCGGATAGATTTCCATGTTGATGACCCGGAAGTACTGACGAGCGATTTTGACGGCGTTGCCGATGTATTTGATGTCGCTCATCTTGGGACTTTCACCGGTCAGCATGATGACTTCTTCGATGCCCGAGTCGGCGATGTTTTTGCATTCCTGATGGAGCTCTTCGTCGTTCAGGCGGGCCCGTTTTATTTTATTGTGCGAGTTAAAGCCGCAGTAGATGCAGTGGTTGTCGCAGTAGTTGGCAAAATAAATCGGGGTCATGATGGAAATGTTGTTGCCGAAGTGACGGCGCGTGACCAAATGGGCTTTTTGGGCCATTTCTTCGAGGAAGGGGGCCGCGGCTGTCGATAAGAGAGCCATGAAGTCCCGCGGGTCTAAGCGTTCTTTCGATAAGGCCATGCGAACGTCTTTATCGGTAAAGTCTTCGTTATGAAAAGAATCGTGAATGGCAACGACCTGGTCGAGCATATCGGAATCGAGAATTTCCATGCCCGGTAAGTAGGTCATATGGTCGATACGTTTTTCTTCTGTCATAATCGCATTCCTCCTCAGGCACCTAAGAAACCGGTAAGCGGATCCGATGCAGAGGCCGTTTCGCGGATGCGGCCGAGACCGGAGAGATAGGCGTTGCGGCCGGCGCGGATGGCTTCGCCGAATGCCTTGGCCATGAGCGGCAGGTCGCCGGCCGTTGCGATAGCCGTATTCGCCATGATGGCAGCGGCACCCATTTCCATAGCTTCACAGGCCTGGGACGGACGGCCGATACCGGCGTCGACGATGATCGGCAGATCGACTTCGTCGATGAGAATCTGGATGAAGTCTTTCGTTGATAAGCCTTTATTGGTGCCAATCGGCGAGGCTAAGGGCATGATGGCAGCGGCACCGGCATCGACGAGGGCCCGGGCTGCATAGAGGTCAGGATACATGTAAGGCAGGACGACGAAACCTTCTTTGGCGAGGATTTCCGTAGCCTTGATCGTTTCGTTATTGTCGGGAAGCAGATATTTGGAGTCGCGCATGACTTCGATTTTGATGAAGTCGCCGCAGCCAATTTCCCGCGACAAACGGGCGATGCGGACGGCTTCTTCGGCCGTTCTGGCGCTGGACGTATTGGGCAGCAGGGTAACGCCTTTGGGGATGAAGTCTAAGATATTGTCTTTTTCACCGGCTTCGACGCGGCGCAGGGCCATGGTGACGATTTGAGCGGCACCTTGTTCGACTGCCGCCTTGATGAGGTCGACAGAGAATTTGCCGGAGCCTAAGATGAAACGGGACGTGAATTCATGGCCGCCAAGGACCAGTGTATCTTTCTTTTCCATTGGGAGACACTCCTTTTATATTGTGTAGGTTTTCTGCTTAGTCATGAGGGTTAACCCCCGCCGACAAAGTGGACGATTTCCATGGAATCGCCGTCTTTTAAGGTCACCGTGTCATAGGCTTTGCGCGGTACGATGGTGCCGTTCAGTTCGATGGCGATGCGGTCCGTACGATAAGCCTGATCGGTAAGATAGGACAGCAGGTTCTGGCCGTCTGCTGCGATGTCCTTGCCGTTGATGCGTATCATGATGGCCCTCCTTTCTATGCACTAAAAAAAGGCCGCACGAAGACTTACACCCAAGGTGGTGTACCCCTTCGTGCGACCTTTCGTTTCGGTCTCACTCTACCTTTGATTATAGACGATTGACTGGAAAAGTCAATCGTTTTATGCCAATCAGTACCAATCGGTATTCCTGACTGATATGGTCGAAATGGGCCGGACTGGCGGCATGACAGGGAACATAGTATAATAAATTTATAAACTTACGAGAGGTGATGACTGTCATGAAGGAACGGATGGATTGGACGGATATTGCCCGTTATTTTTATTTGCCCGATGAGCGGCTGCAAGCGATTTCCCGTGATTTTTCGACCGATATCGACAGGGCCTTGGCCGGCGAGGCCGGAGCCACGGTATCTGCTGAAAAATCGTATGCATCCCTGCCGGAAGGGGATGAAACGGGTGTATTTTTAGCACTGGATTTTGGCGGGACGAATGTAAGAGCCTCGCGGATTCGCCTCTTGGGACGGCATTGCTATATCATTGAAAAAAAGGTATCTCGACCATTGAAAGTTGCCGGAGAATACGATTACCTGTCGTCTTCGACGACGGCAGTAGAACTCTTTGATTTCCTGGCCCGGCTCGTAGGCAAAGTAGCCCGCCGCGGCCAGTCTTATCGATTGGGGCATGCCTTTTCTTTTGCTTTGGAACGGACCGGCATCGAAGACGGCCGTCTCCTGGCCTGGTCTAAGGAAATCGCTGTTTCCGGCGTTGAAGGCGAGAACGTCAACGCCTTACTGAAAGCGGCTCTGGTACGACAAGGTCTCTGCGACATCGAGCCAGTAGCCCTTGTAAATGATACGACGGCCCTCTTATTGTCGGCGTCGTATACGATGGACAAGGTGCGCGTCGGCATGGTTTGCGGCACCGGGTTTAATGCTTGTTATTATGAGCCGGAATGGAAGATGATCGTCAACTTGGAAGCCGGCGATTACAACGGCGTTACGGGCCATCATTGGGATGAAGCCGTTGATGCCGGGTCGTCTCAGCCGGGGCTGCATAAGCTGGAAAAGATGATGAGCGGCGCCTATGCTTCGGAACTCTTTCGCCAAACCCTGTTGACCTACTTTGGCGTTCAAGAACTGCCTCCCTTTACGACAGAGGCGATGAATGCCATCCTTCGAAGTGAAGATGACCAGCAAGGCCGGCTTACGATGGGGAAGCTGTGGAACCGCATTGTCCGCTTAGAAGATGTGCGCCCTGTAAGGCATATCGGCGCGTCTATTTTTGTCCGCTCGGCTCAGTTGGTCGGTGCCGTCGGCTGCGGAATCCTGCATCATTTATATAAAGAGCGGCCCATTCCGAATCAGACCATTGCCATCGACGGCAGCGTTTTAAAATACGTTCGCGGCGCTCTGGTGATGATGGAAGATGCCATGCAGGCCTGCCAAAATGAAGGACCTGGACGGGAAAAACAGATTTCCGGCGATCCGATTCTCATCCAGGATGGCGTTTCCGTCGGAGCTGCTATTGCCGCTGCTATGAGCATAAGATAGTTTTTATAAGAAATCTATGGATTTGCTAAGGAATCACGGCGTATCCCCCTTTTCAGGCGGCGCATTTTTCGGTACAATATAGTATTACAGAGACAACTATGGACATGGCAATGCCACAGAGGGGAGAAGGGCCTTAGGCCGATGCAATGCTGCAACTCGACAAATCCATCAGCAAACCATTTTACGTGCAAATTTATGAATATTATCGCCAAGAAATAGAATCGAGCCGCATGGTAGCCGGTATGCGTCTCGATTCTGTGCGTGAATTGGCCCAAGCGGCGGGCATCAGCAAGATGACCGTAGAGAAGGCCCTATTACCAATTGGCCAGCGAAGGCTATATCCTGCGCCGTCACAAAGCCCGCTATGAAGTGGCCTCTTTGGGCCGGCGGGAACAAGTGCCGGAAGAAGACCGGCAAACGCGGGTGCAGGAAATCGTCCATCAGCCGGTGTATGACTATGATTTTGCCAGCGGCGACATGGCCTTAGAGCGATTTCCCCTCGACATTTGGCGAAAGTACATGAATCGGGTCTTGTCTGAGCCAGACCGCTTGCTAGCGGCCAATGACGACCAGGGAGTGCCGGACCTGCGCCGTGCCCTGAGCCGGTATGTTTACGAAACGCGCGGCGTTCATGCAGCGCCGTCCCAGATCATCATCGGTGCCGGCACGATTTCGCTGCTGGGCATACTGACGCACTTGCTGCGCTATAAATACGACTGCATCGGCGTTGAAGAACCGGGGTTCAGACTGGGGCGGGAAATCTTTCGCAACAGCGGCTATTCCATCGTTCCCATCCCTATCAAGGACGGTCTCCTTCAGGTCGATGAACTGGAGCGAAGCAATGTCCGCCTGGTCTATGTCAGTCCGTCCCATCAGTTTCCGACGGGAACGGTCATGCCTGCCGGTATTCGCCATCGCCTGCTCCAGTGGGCGGGCGAGACGGACGGCCTCATTATCGAAGACGATTACGACAGTGAACTTCGGTACTACGGGCGCCCGGTACCGGCACTTCAGGGACTGGACCGCAGCGGCCGCGTCATCTATATGGGGGCGCTTTCGAAGGTATTGCCCTTTTTTGTCCGCCTGAGTTATATGGTGCTTCCACCGGAACTCATGCCCTTATACCATGCGCAGCGGGGGCTCTTTCGTCAGGGCGCTTCGGTTCCTGAGCAGTGCGTGTTGGCAGAATATATTCAAAGCGGCGAGCTTTCACGTCAAGTCCGCCGGCTGCGCAAGGATTATCAGGAAAAAGGCGAGCTTTTGCGGAAGCTTCTCATGGAGGCCTTTGGCCCGGAGATCGTCGTCGGCCAACTCGTTTCCGGCATCTATTGCCATGTCCGCCTGCACAGTCCCCTGTCAGAAGCGGAGTTGCTCAAAAAAGCCGAGCAGCAAGGCTGCCGTGTCTTATCGATGCAGTCTTTTTATGAAACACCCTCACAGGAAACCGACAACGAGTTTCTCCTGTCATTTTCAAAAATTCCCAGCTGTAAGCTCCGTGATGCCGTTGCGGCCCTGCATGCAGCATGGTCAGAGAAGGAAGGATACTAATGGCGAAAAATTTGCGGTTTATTCAATGCGGAGATCTTCATTTAGGAAGCCCGTTCCATAATCTGGCCGCCATTGATGATCGCTGGCAGCGCATCATCGGCAAAGCTCCGGTCCGGGCCTTTCAGAAAATCGTACAGCTGGCCATCGATAAACAAGTTCACGCCGTCCTCATCACAGGCGACGTCTATACCAGCGCCAATCACAACCTTACGGCACAGCTCGACTACGTACGGCTGCTGCATAAATTGGCCCAGCACCAGATTCAGGTCTTTGCCGTCCTGGGCAATCACGACCCCCTCGAGGCCTGGAAGGCGAAGATTCCCTTCCCGCCCAACGTCCATATCTTTTCGGCAGAGGCCGTCGAACGGGTCCCCCTGCTCGTTGACGGAGAAGAAGCAGCGGCCGTTTACGGACAGAGCTATGCCAAAAGTGAACAGCGGGACAACCTGGCCTGGAAGTTCAACCGGGCGGCTGGCGATAGATTTTCCATCGGAATGCTCCACACCCAGGTCGGCAGCAGAGAGTCGACGTACGCTCCGTGTACCCTCGACGACTTAAAAGAGTGCGGCATGGATTATTGGGCCTTGGGTCATATCCATAAACACGATATTTTATGTGAAAAGCCATATATCGTCTATGCCGGCAATCCCCAGGGGCTGGACTGCACGGAAAGCGGTCCCCGTGGCTGTTATTACGTCGAAGTTGGACCCTATGGAACGACGAATATCGAATTCATCGATACCAGCATCGTCCGCTGGGAAAGCATCGACATCGCCATCGACGGCCTCGAGTCGGTATCGGAACTGCGCGGTGCCGTGCGCTTTGCCAAAGAAAAAGTGCGTCGTGATATCGGAAAACCGACTTTCCTGACCGTTAATTTTACGGGCAGCGGCAGCATGTACCATGTCATCAATAATCCGGAAGCGACGCAGTACTGGCTGGAAAGCTGGCGTGAAGAAGAACAGGGAAAGTATGCCTTCGTCATGGTCGAACGGCTGCGCAATCTGGCCCGCCCGAAAATCAACATGGATGAACGGAGTAAATTGCCCGACTCCATTGGCGATTATTTAAATGTTTTCGACAATTTAGAAAAATTGGAGCCCGCTGAAAAGGCCAAGGCCCTGCGGGATATCCTCATGAATCGACCGGAGTTCGAACGCCTCGGTGCGTACGGCCGGGCGATTTCGGATGACCGCCTGCTGGAAAACTTTGAAAAAGCCAAGTGGCTGGGCATGCAGCGCTTGCTGGAACATAGAAGAGGATAATGTCATGAAGATTATACAGATGGAATTAGCTGATTTCGGGATTTATCATGGAGTCAAATGGAATCCCCCTGAAAGCGGACTGATCGTCATGCACGGCCGCAATGAAAGCGGCAAGACGACCCTCATGAAGTATGTCCGCTCCATGTTCTTCGGCTACTTGCGGGGCGATTGGCACGGCTATTTCGGCAGTATGGATATCCGCCGGGAAGACGGAAAAGAGTACAAAATCGTCCGCAATGAAAAAGAATATACCTTATCCGATGGTGACGAAAACCTTCAGGAAGAACCGGCCGACTTGTGGTGGCACGGCCTGGATCGTCAGACCTACGATAAGATTTTGCCATGGGTCTGGAAGACCTTCAGGGCTTTAAAATCCTGTCCAATGAAGCCGTCCGCAATCACTTTTTCAGTATTGAAGGCGGCGTCGCCATGGGCCTGGCCCGCAGCGAAGTGGCCAAAGAGATGGGCGAGCTCCTGGTGGCCTCACCTCAGGGGAAAAAGCCGATCAACGCCCTGCTCAATGAGCAGAAAGACTTCGACCGTCGGATCAGCAGCCTGGCCTTTGATGAAGATGAATTCGCCAAGCTTCAGGAAACGGAACGGACGACTCATGAAATCGAAAACCGTATCCGCCTCGATATCGAAGAATCGAAACAGCAGATCGAACAGATTTCCATGCCCATCGCGGCCTGGGATGTCTATAAACGCGGGCAGGATGCTCTGCAGCAGATGCAGAATTTGGCCGACGTATCGCAGTTTCCCATGGATGGCGCTCAAAAATGGGCCGATATGGACCAAAAGATTAAAGAAATCGACGAACAGATCCAACACCTAAAAGAAATCAACCAAAAGGGTCCGGCTTTTCAGGAATCTTGGAAGCGCTGGCTCGTCTGCGGCCCTCAAATCGACGATATTTACCGCAGCATCCCGGCCTGGAAGCAGGGCTTGGATGAATTAAAAGACCACGAAGATAAAGAAATCGATTGGGACTTTGAAAAAATAAACAGGCCGAAACCCTGAAAGGGTGGACCGTTACCGGTGAAATCCCGGAAACCGTCGACTGGCCGCGCGGTATGGCGGCGGCATCGGCGTTGGAACACAGCCGTCAGGAAATGGAAAAATGGCAGGCAGCCAAGCCTAAGAACGTATCGGCGCCGGAACCTGAAGCAGAAGATACGGAAAAGACGAAAGACGAGTGGAATACCGTTGGAACAGCAGTCGCTGCCATCCAGTCGGCCGTTACGGAACGGCAGACCCTGCAGGAACAGCTCGATTGGCTTAAAAATGGGGCTACGGGCCCCTCCAAGGCCTTTACCGTATTGGGCGTCCTTTTCCTGTTGGCGGCTGTAGCCTGCGTCGCCGCCGTATATCTGGCGGACTTTGATTCGACGCTTGGCCTGGGGGCCGGCGCGGCCTGTGCCGTCATCGCCGTTATTTCCCTGGCCCGTCAAAAAAACGGGGACCGATCGCATTCCCCGTAAAATCGCTGAAATAGAAGGCCAGTTGGGAACGCTTGACCAAAAAATCAGCGAGCTTTCAAAAGATGCTGAAATCACCTTGGACGTCGAAGCTGCCAACGACCGTTGGCAGCAAGAATTGGACGGCGTCCGCAAACAGTATATGGACTGGCAGACGCGGGAATCGAAGAATGCCTGGCAGAAAGAACAGAAGGTCATGTACGATGCCATCTATGAAACCTGGCAGGAAGACGGAAACGCCTGCAAGAAAAAACTCTTAGCCAGTGAAACGGCTTGGGAAGGCTGGCGCGATCAGTCGGGCTTTACGAAACTCGAAACGGCGGACATGGCCAAAGCCAAGGAAGCCTGGGATACATGGAAGCAGATGACGACGGCGTCGGCGGACTGGAAGCGGCGCAAGCTCGATGTCAACAGTTCTATTTCCCGCTGGACCGATACGGCTGAACAGATCTTCCGCGAAGTCGGCGTTAAAAAGCCCGTATCGCCCGATGCGGCAGAAGCCGTATATAAACAGTGGCAGGATATCCGCGTCCAGGCTGAGGTCGCGAAAGAGCAGGACCGTCAACAGAAAGAACGGGAAGCTCAGATTGAAAGCCTGTCTGAAGAACGGGAACATAAAGTTCAGATGCAGAGAGAACTGCTCAGTGCCGCCGGGGCCAAGACCGATGCGGAATTCCGTGGGAAATTACTGAAATTCCGTCAATTCCAGCAGTATAAAGAAGTCTATGACCAAACGGAGGCCCATATTCGGCTCATCGCCAAGAATCCTAAAAAGCTGTCGGAACTGCGCCATGAACTAAAGATACATACCTTGAAAAACTGGACGGACGAACGCGATTACTATCAGAAAAAAATCGCCGATGCCGAAAAGAAACTGGCCGAAGTCGCTGAAAAACGCGGCAGCATCATCGAACGCCTGAGTCAGATGGCCAAGAGCGACGAATACGGAAAACTACTCCAGACACAGCAGAACCGCAAGGCCGATTTGGACCGCCACGTCGACGATTGGCTGACCTATATGTATACCCAGTACATGCTCGAACAGGCTCAGGATTATTACGAACGAGTCCGCCAGCCCATCGTCATCCGCCAGGCCGGTGAATACCTCAATCTCATGACCCAGGGCCGTTACACCCTTCAGGCCAATCTCGACGGCAAGCAGCTCTTTGCCGTCGACGGTACCCAGCGCCGCATTCCGGAAAAACAGTGGAGCAGCGGCTTAGGTGACCAGATTTACTTAGCCATTCGGGTCAGCCTGGCCATGGCCTTTTCACGGCAGATCGAACCGATGCCGCTCATCCTCGACGACATCCTGGTCCGCTTCGACGAACAGCGCCAAAAAGAAGCCATTCATTTCCTGGCCTCCCTTGGGAAGAAAGAACAGATTTTCCTGTTCACCTGCTCGGCAGCGACCCAGAAAGTGGCTCAGGAAGTTCAAAAAGAACTTTCCGGGGAAACCGATACGATTCACATCTTTGAAATCGAAAAAGGCACCATTCAGCCCCAAACGGCTTCGTAAAGAGACTCTAAGTATAACTATTAACAGCTCGGTTCACGCCGGGCTGTTTGTTGTACAATGGGAAAATGTGATTTTTCGTTGACTTGAAATACGGCGGATAGGCAACCTATTGTTGGAATATGATGAAACCGGTTTTAATCCGATTGACATTACCCCATTGAGTAATATTTTGTTATAAATTATGTTTTTGATAAGGTAGGTGATTTTATGGGTGTACTGGCAGAAAACGATGCTATTGCCAGTGTGATGATGTGGGAGGCCATGGATGCGGTTAATGATGGGATCGTTATTGTCGATAAAACCTCCCGTATCCTCTATGTAAATAAGGCGTATACGAAAATTCTTGCTGTATCAAAAGATAAAGTCCTTCATAAGCAAGTAAAAACGATTGAACCAGGGGCCCTTATTTTGCAGGTTCTTCAGAATAAAGAGCCAGTTCTTCAGCAATTAGTAGAAGTAAAGACGAGGGGCAAAAAAATACGAGTCAATATTACACCGATCATGAAAGACGGTACACTTCTAGGCGCCGTATCGGTATTCAATGACATTACGGAACTGTCTCGGAGCCAGGAAGAGTTGGAAAAGGCACAACGACTCAATCAATCGATCTTTAAAGCGGCTGCAGACCGCGCGTTTCATGCTGAATTTTCTCATATCATTGGACAGAATCCTAACTTTTTGCGATGCTTGCGGCTGGCTGAACTAGTGGCACCGACAGATGCAACCGTTCTCATTGAAGGGGAGAGTGGGGCAGGGAAAGAAGTTTTCGTCAACGCCATACTAGCAATCAGCGGAAAAAGAAAGCAGCCTTATGTCAATTTAAATTGTTCGGCCATTCCAGAATCTTTAATGGAAAGTGAACTTTTCGGTTACACGTCCGGTTCTTTTACCGGAGCCGTCAAGGGCGGCAAGAGCGGAAAGTTTGAACAAGCTGATGGTGGTACGATTTTTTTAGATGAAATCGGGGAGATGCCCCTCTTTATGCAGTCAAAACTGTTGAGAGTACTGCAGTCCGGAGAAATCCAAAAAATAGGCTCACAAGTAGTTCAAAAGGCGGATGTTCGGGTGATCGCTGCTACGAATCGCGATTTGAAGCAAATGGTCCGAGAAGGTAAATTCCGCGATGACTTATATTTTCGCTTAAACACCTTTAAAATAACTATTCCTCCGTTGCGGGAACGTGGTGAAGACGTCCTTTGTTAGCTGATTTCTTTTTAGAGAAATATGCGCGAAAGTATGGGAAAAAGTTACAATCTCGCCCGAAGTGAAACAGTATTTTTTAACATTCCCTTGGAACGGTAACGTTCGTCAATTACAGAGCTGTATGGAATATGCTGTCATTGTTTGCAATGAAGGGATCATTCAATTAGAGCATTTACCAGACGACTTGCTGCAGCATGACAATCAAGTAAGCACAACTTCTTATTTTGATGCGGATGAGTTTGAAGCTGGTTGCGATTATTCCTTGAAATCAGGACTTCAGATGATGGAAAAGAAACGGATTCAGCAGGCAATATCAGAGGCCAATGGAAATAAAACGAAAGCCATGAAGGCCTTGGGGATTAGCCGGCGGACTTTCTACAAGAAGTGGAAACAATATGGGCTTGATGAAGAAAAATAAAGTGTATACTATGTAAACAAAATGAACATAGTGATTTGTATATTATGTAAACAATACGGCCTATTTAGGTATACAACTGTGTGCCTAAATGGGCCGTATTATTTTGCCAGTAAAATTTTAATTATGGAAGATAAATGGGATGGCTACTCGTTTTTCAAGAACGGAATATCATGGTTCTCCTCGCTTTTTTATTTCTTGGCATAAAAATTTCATATATAGAGTCGTGTTAGTAATATTACGATACTATATGTATACAATACAAAGAAAGAGGTAAATCCGTATGAAAACAATTCGAATCGGTGGCGGACAAGGCTTTTGGGGCGACTTAAGTGATGCCCCCATTACGATGGCCAGAGAGGATAATTTAGATTATATCTGCTGCGATTATTTGGCAGAATTGACCTTATCTATCATGAGAAGGCAACAGGAAAAGCGCCCTGAAGCAGGTTATGCACGAGATTTTATTACGGCATTAAAAGGGATGCTGCCCTATATCACGCAGAAGGGCACGAAAGTCATCACCAATGCCGGTGGTATGAACGTCAAAGCCTGCGTTGAAAAGGCGAAAGAAGTCATTCGCGACGGCGGATACAACTTAAAAGTAGGGTATGTTCTCGGTGATGATGTGCGTGAAATGATTCCTCAGCTCAGAGAAAAAGGAATCACGATGAAGCATATGGACACCGGAGAAGATATTGACCGCATCTTACCGAATATGGTCAATGCCAATGTTTATTATGGTGTAGAACCTATTGTTAAATGCTTGGAAGACGGTGCCGATATCATTATTTTGGGCAGATCGACCGATACGGCTATGTTTGAAGCTCCGCTCATGTATGAATTTGGCTGGAAATCGGATGACTGGACCGCCAAGGCAACGGGGATTTTAGCAGGTCACCTTTGTGAATGCGGCGCCCAGGCAACTGGCGGTAACTATGATTATGATTGGGAACATGTTCCCAGTCCGGAAAATCTCGGCTATCCGATCGTCGAAGTCAGTGAAAAAGGCAGCCTCATACTGACGAAAACAAAGAATACCGGCGGTACTCGTCACGCCTCAGTCGGTTAAAGAACAATTGCTTTATGAAATTCACGATCCTTCAAAATATATTACGCCCGATACGGTGGCTGATTTCAGCAAAATTACGTTAGAAGAAATTGAACGAGAATCAACGTGGACCGTTCGCGGTGTTACGGGGACACCAGCTCCGGATACGTTAAAGTTGTGTGTAGGTTATCTTGAAGGGTATCGCTACGATTGCTTATTTGCCTTATTCTTGGCCGCGAGCTTTAGATAAAGCGAAGATGGCGGCTGATATTCTCGATAAGCGATTGGCGATGAAAAATGCTCATATTGTTCGTAAACATATCAGTTATCTTGGGGTAAATGCGCTTCATGGTCCGTTGGCACCGGAACTTAATGCTGATCTCAATGAAGTTGTCCTTCGTTATGCCATTATGACTGAAAATAAGCAGGAAGGCTTGAAACTGACGCCGGAAGTAGCGGCTGTAAGTAATCTGAATGGTCCGGCACAGGGATGCTTCTTCGGTGGCCGCAGTCGTCCGAGCGAAGTCTTTGCTCTCTGGCCAACCTTGATTCCGAGAGATGCCATCAAGCTTACGACATACGTTGAGGAGGTATAACATCATGAAAGTACAGTTAAAAGACATTGCACACGGTCGTTGCGGAGATAAAAGCGATACGTCTAATATTTGTATCTATGCAAGAGAACCTAAATATTATAAATTTATGGAAGCGCAGTTGACGCCGGAAAATGTTCGCCGCCATTTTGAAGGCTTAGTTTTTGGTGACGTTACTCGTTATGACGTGCCTCAGTTAGACGGCTTTAACTTCGTCATGCATCATGCTCTTGATGGTGGAGCTACGCGGTCACTGCGCCTGGATACGCTGGGGAAATGCATGGAAGCAGCCCTCCTGCGGATGTATATTGAAGTGGATGATGAATAGGAGGCTGTCATTATGTCAAAACCGTTACAAGGAATTCGTGTCCTTGATTTGACGCGAGTCCTGTCTGGACCGTATTGCACGATGCTCTTGGCCGATATGGGGGCTGAAGTTATTAAGATTGAATCACCCAGAGGTGATGATAGCCGTGCCTATCCGCCATTTTCTAAGGGAATCAGTGCCTATTATGCCAATTTAAATCGCAATAAAAAAAGTCTTTGCCTGGATCTGCATGATGAAAAAGCAAAGGATGTACTTCGCGAACTCATCAAAATTTCCGATGTTTTTGTCGAGAATTTTAAACCTGGCACGATTGCCAAAATGGGCTTTTCTTATGAAGAAGTAAAGAAGTTAAACCCTAATATCGTATTTGCTTCTATTTCCGGCTTTGGCCAGACCGGGCCCTATCGACTGCTTCCTGGCTATGATGTCATTGCCCAGGCCTTGAGCGGTATGATGAGCGTTACCGGGTGGCCTGACTCGCCTCCAACTCGGACTGGGACGGCTATTGGCGACGTATTGGGCGGCCTTAATTGCTGCATCGGTATTTTAGCGGCCCTGCAAGGTCGGAATACACAACATCATGGTGAGTACGTCGATATCGGACTTGTTGACTGCTCGGTCAGCGCTATGGAAACGATTACTGAAATCTACATGGTCGAAGATAGAATCCCGCAGCGTGCTGGTAACCGTTATGAATTTATATATCCATACGATTCCTTTGAAGCTTCTGATAAATGGATTGTCATCGGTGTGGGCAATGATGCTATTTGGAACCGTTTTTGCAAGGCCATTGGACATGAAGATTGGTTAGCCGATGAAAGTCTTGCCCTGAATAAGGATCGGGCAAAACAAAAAGATAGATTGAATACGATGGTTACGGAGTGGACGAGACAGCATCCAGCAGTAGAAATTATTGAGTTATTGCGGGCTCATAGTGTCCCTTGTGCGCCAATCCATGACGTGGCCGATGTCGTAAATGATGAACACATTGCCAAAGCACGCCAGATGATTTGTGAAATTGATCATCCGATTGAAGGTAAAATGAGAGTCACCGGTAACCCCGTTAAGATGACGGAAGCAGACTCTTATACGTATGCCAAAGCTCCGACACTGGGGAAAGATACTGGGGATGTTCTTAGCAATCTGCTACATCTTTCTGATGAGGATATTTCGTACTTCATGAAGAAAACTACTGACTAATAGGCTGTATTACCACGATTCCCGACCTCTTAAAAAACGAGGTCGGACGAATCGGGATAAGGAGGTTTACTATGTTAGCTATTGTGGGTTTAGTTACGGTCCTATTGGTACTGATTAGTATATTAACTAAAAAATTATCGACAATGTGTGCGTTGATTGCAGTACCAATTATCGCTTGTTTAGTTTTAGGATTAGGCGGCGAAATGGGAAAATTTATGATGGCGGGGATTAAAAGTGTAGCGCCTACAGGTGCTATGTTCATTTTTGCAGTACTTTTCTTTACCATTATGGGAGATACAGGTGTTTTCGAACGCATTGTAAATAAAATTTTAAGCATTGTTGGTTCTAACCCTATAAAGATTTGTATTGGTACTTACGTTATTACACTTTTAACCCATTTAGATGGTTCTGGGGCGAGTACATTTTTGATTACGGTTCCGGCCATGTTGCCGATTTATAACAAGTTAAAAATGGATCGAAAGATTTTAGCGACAATTGTTGCACTGGGTGCTGGTACTATGAATATTGTCCCTTGGGGAGGACCTACGATTCGAGCTGCGACAGCACTAGATATTCCTGTTATGGATTTATTTTCTCCGATGATTATTCCTCAAATCTTTGGGATACTGGCTGGGGTTGCAATTTCTATTATGTTTGGCATGAAAGAAAAACGTCGTTTAGGGAATTTGTTGACTAATATTAGCTTGGAACCAGCACCGCTTTCTGAGGAGGAGGCTGCACTACGTCGGCCTAAACTTTTTTGGTTTAACTTATTGTTGATTGTTGCTACTATTGCGTTGTTGGTAAAAGGTACTTTTCCACCTGCAGGATGTTTTATGGTGGCATTGGTTATTGCATTAACTGTTAATTATCCCAGTATTAAAGTTCAAAGTGAGTTAATTGATAGTCACGCTAAATCAGCATTGATGATGGCAAGTGTATTGTTTGCAGCAGGTATTTTCACTGGCATTATGAAAGGTGCAGGGATGTTGAATGCTATGGCTCAAGGGCTAGTTTCTATTATTCCAGAAGCACTGGCAGCACATTTTGCGGTTATTATTGGCATTATCTCGATGCCGGCAAGCTTGCTATTTGACCCGGACAGCTTTTACTTTGCTGTATTACCAGTATTAGCTCAAGCGGCAAATGCAGTAGGTTTAGCCGGTGTTGATTTAGGTAGAGCGGCAATTTCTGGTCAAATGACGTTAGGCTTTCCTATTTCTCCATTAACTCCGTCTACTTTTTTACTGGTAGGATTAGCTGGTGTGGATTTTGGTGAGCATCAGAAGCATACTTTCTTTTGGGCTTGGTTAGTATCCCTGGTGATTTTATTCGTTGCGGTTATTATTGGTGCAATTCCGTTGTAGAATCACAGCTACATAAAAAGCGCAGTATATCGATGTAAACGCACCCTGTAACGTACACAAAAAGGCGATTTATTCTAAATTTTAGAATAAATCGCCTTTTAGATACAAAACCTTACCTATAAACTGAATGTTTAAGCCCAGATGAATCCGGCCATGGACAGAGACCCCATGGTGCAGGTGTTGTTAAATACCGTTGCCGGATCGTCTCCGGCAGCGCCGAGACAGTAAAGAAGCGGCATATAGTGGTCCGGTGTCGGGACGGAATAGGCTGCGTTTTCGTGGTCTTGGTAGTGAATGGCGGCATCGACGTCGCCTTTAAGGACGCTGTCTACGATGTATTTGCTGAAGCGTTCGGCTTGGTCGGAACCGCCGCGGTTGTTCCATTCGATGCGCCGCAGGTTGTGGACGATGTTGCCGCTGCCCCAAATCAGGTAGCCCTGTTCACGAAGAGGAGCAAGCTTTCTCCCGATTTCGACACACTGTTCCGGTTTTAAATTGCCGTTTACCGACAGTTGTACGACGGGAATGGAGGCATCGGGAAACATATGGACCATGACGCTCCATGTACCGTGGTCGATGCCCCAGCTGTCGTTGATGGAAACGTCATCGCCGAGGAGGCAGCAGACTTCTTTCGTGAGTTCTGCATAGCCTTTGACAGGATACTGAAGCTGGTAGAGTTCTTCCGGGAAGCCGTACATATCGTATACTTGACGTGGTTTTTCGGCGCTTTGGATATACGTGCCCGGTGCGAACCAATGGGCGGAGACGGCTAAGATGGCCTTCGGTTTTTCCGGGCTGTTTAGAATGTCGGCGCCGATGCGCTGCATTTCGCGCGTAAGATCATTTTCGTCGATGGCCAGCATGGGGCTGCCATGTCCGACGAAGATAACAGGCGTCTTTTTCATAGAACAAATCCCCCTTTGTCTTGTATTTCGTAAATATAAACCCCTTTCAGTATATCATAAACATACTTTACGTCAACAAAGGGGCTTATTTCATATATTGAGTTGAAGAGAAACTTTTTCTAAAAAAACAAGTGTCTAGTCTGGACGGGCTTATTGCTCGAAAACGTTTTTTTTGGTATACTACATAGTAACGTACAGGTTACGGACTTTTTTAGGGATAACGACTGTGCGTCCTTTTGGACGCCTGGGTTATCTCTTTTTTTTATAGGAGGCATACTATGGAAATTCGTCACTATCGTTGGAATGATGGGAAATCCCTGACCGTCGGAGAAAAAACGCTGATCATGGGAGTTTTAAATTATACGCCTGATTCTTTTTCCGATGGCGGTAAGTGGAATGATGTCGACACGGCTTTACGCCATATGGAAGATATGGTGGCCGATGGTGCGGATATCATCGATATCGGCGCTGAATCGTCCCGACCGGGTTTTACGCCCATTTCAGCGGCTGAGGAAATTGAACGATTGGAACGGATACTTCCCCGCCTCGTCGAGGCCTGCCCGGTTCCCATTTCTGTCGATACGTATAAAGCGGAAACGGCAGACTATGCCATGAGCACCGGCGCCCACATCATGAACGATATCTGGGGCCTGCAATATGAACCGGAACCGGGGAAAATGGCTGCTGTAGCCGCTAAACACGGCGTTCCCGTCGTCGTCATGCATAATCAGGACGGGACGGAATATGGCGACATCATCGGCGACATGAAGCGTTTCTTTATTCGCTCGTCGATCATTGCCGACCGGGCCGGGATGAGTCAGGAACAGATCATTACCGATCCGGGCATCGGTTTTGGCAAGACCTTTGAACAGAATGTCTATGTCATGAAGCATTTGCGTGACTTAACGTCTCTGCCGTATCCCATGCTGTTGGGGACGAGCCGCAAGGGCTTCATCGGAAAAATCCTCGATCTTCCCGTCACGGAACGGATGGAAGGAACGGGGGCGACCTGTGTAGCCGGAGTCCTTTCGGGATGCACTATCGTTCGCGTTCATGATGTAAAACCCATTGCCCGCATGTGCCGCATGGCCGATGCCTTAGTGGATAACCTTCAGTAAAAATAGTATTATTTATGCATAAATATTGACATACCTCTTGACCATTGTCCTTTCTAGAAGTATAATAGCCCAAATACTGCGGACGCCATGAGCGGTTCCGCAAGGGGGAGATGGTTCCATGAAGTGTGAAAGTCTACGAAGCCTCGTCGTTTGTCGAGGCTTTTTGCATGATCCTGTTGTCAAAGCCTTGATGGCTGTTCAAGAAGATGAGCGTCAAGGCGATTCTTTTTCACGGCGAGCCGGTGCGGCGGTCTTACTGGAAGCGGCTGAGCGGTTAGGCTTGAGGGGCAATGTGCTGCGGCAGTATTTTTTTTACCTCTTTTGGGGAGGGACGGACGGTTGCTGCCGATGTGATGGAACGAGTCGGCCGGACCGGCACGGGGATGACGAAGGCCCTGACTTTCGATATGGAGTTGATCTTTCCCTATTTACAGCAAAAGGCGTCGGACTTTTTCGATGTGGACTTCCTGGATGATTATGAACCGGCTGCAGTCCGAGACGATGCCTGTATCCGGACCTTAGCAGAAGCCTTTCAATCGGTGGATACGCCGGAAAATGCTGCCGCGGCCCTGCTCGATTACTATGCCGCTTTCGGCCGTGGGAAGCTCGCTCGCTTCATCGCCTTTCGACTGTCTGCGGACGGCCGTCTTATCGGGATTGAAGGGTTTCCGCAGTTTGATTGGAATGACCTCATCGGCTATGCCGCCCAGAAGGAAAAGCTCCTGGCCAATACCGAGGCTTTCGTCAACGGGAACGAGGCCAATAACGTCCTCCTGACGGGATCGCGTGGTACGGGCAAATCGACGGCCGTCAAAGCCTTGGTCTCACGCTATCATGAACGGGGTTGCGCCTGGTCCAGCTTCAACGCGACCAGCTGCAGGGACTGCAGACCCTTATGGAAAAGCTGGGCGCTATTGGCAGCAAGCGATTCATCTTGTTCCTCGATGACCTGTCTTTTGATGAAAATGAAGCTTCCTATAAATACCTGAAATCGGCTATGGATGGCGGCGTTACGCCACAACCGAAAAATGTGGTTATTTATGCAACTTCCAATCGCCGCCACCTGCTTAAGGAGACCTGGCACGACCGCAATGACGAATGGGAAGAAGTCTACCGTGACGATAACACCAATGAAGCGATCTCTTTGTCAGACCGTTTCGGACTCATCCTTCATTACGCCGCGCCGACCCAGGATGAATACCTGGAAATCATCGGCCATGAATTGAAAAAAGCCGGCATCGATCTCGACCCGGAACAGCTGCGCATCGAAGGGCTGCGCTGGGAGATGGAACATTCCGGCCGCAACGGTCGAATCGCTCAGCAATTCGTCAAATGGTATCTCAATAATCACAACTCCTAAAAATATTAGGAAGTCAAGCGTTTAACTAAAGAAAATTAGATTAATTTCAAAAAAATCATTGACAAATGATGTGTCGTTTTGTAGAATGTGTTCAAGCTTTTCAAACGAGCCGAACTGATAAGGGCTCGCAAAAGCATAGAGTAAAATCTGATGACGGGAAAGAGTAGGTCGTCCGGACATTTTCAGAGAGTCGGCGGGTGGTGCGAGCCGATAATGGAAGTCGATTGAAAATCATCCCTGAAGAGGAGTGCTGAAGTACATTAAGCACTGACGACTTTTCCACGTTATAGGAAACGCGTATGTTGGTACGTTGTAGAGAGCCTGGCGCAGTAATGAGCTGGGAATCAGGGTGGTATCGCGGAATAAAACTCCGTCCCTATTAGGGCGGTAGTTTTTTTTGTTACCTCTTTCGACGCATCTCTAAATTCCAACGAGAATAAATTATTTTATACTCAAAGGAGCGATGTTATTATGGCAAAGGTTTTTTATGATCAAGATGTAAATTGGGATGTCATGAGAGGTAAGAAGGTAGCTGTCGTCGGTTATGGCAGCCAAGGTCATGCCCATGCCTTGAACTTGAAAGAAAGCGGCGTCGACGTCGTCGTCGGCTTGTATGAAGGCAGTAAATCCGTAGAAAAAGCGAAAAAAGCAGGACTTGAAGTCAAGACCGTTGCCGAAGCCGTTAAAGAAGCGGACGTCACCATGGTCCTTATTCCGGACGAAAAACAGGCGGACGTCTATGCTTCTGAAATCGCTCCGAATTTGAAATCCGGCAGTGCCCTGGCTTTTGCGCACGGCTTTAACGTTCACTTCAAACAGATCGTACCGCCGGCCGACGTCGATGTCTTCATGGTAGCGCCTAAAGGACCGGGCCATCTCGTTCGCCGTACCTTTGTAGAAGGCGGCGGCGTTCCTGACGTATTTGCCGTTGAACAGGATGCGACGGGAACTTGTTTCGACTTGGCACTGGCTTATGCCCGCGGCATCGGCGGCACTCGGGCCGGCGTCATCCAGACGACCTTCCAGGAAGAAACGGAAACGGATCTCTTCGGTGAACAGGCTGTCCTCTGCGGCGGTATCTGCCAGCTTATCACCAATGGTTTTGAAACCCTTTGCGAAGCCGGTTATCAGCCTGAAATCGCTTACTTTGAAACCTTCCATGAAATGAAATTGATCGTCGACCTCATGTATGAAGGCGGCATGGCCAAGATGCGTAAATCCATCAGCGATACGGCGGAATACGGCGATTATACGGCCGGCCCCCGCGTCGTCACCCAGGCTTCGAAGCAGGCCATGAAAGACGTCCTCGATGATATCCAGTCCGGTGCCTTTGCCAAAGATTGGCTCCTCGAAAATAAAGCCGGCGGCCGCGCTCATTTCCTGGCGATGCGCCGTCAGCACGCAGAACATCCGCTCGAACAGGTCGGTGAAAAGCTCCGCGCTATGATGCCCTGGCTCCACAGCAACGATCAGAACGACTAATGTCTCCATGGCCCATAGGCCATGATCTTTATACCATGATAACGAGGTGAATAGAATGAACATGACCGGCGCACAAGCTGTCCTTGAATGCTTAAAGCGAGAAGGTGTAGACGTCGTATTCGGCTATCCCGGCGGGGCCGTCCTAAGCCTATACGACGAAGTGTATAAAGCGCAGTTCCCTCATATTTTGACGGGACACGAACAGGGTGCTGTTCACGCTGCCGACGGTTATGCTCGAGTGACCGGGCGGCCCGGCGTATGCTTTGCGACCTCAGGGCCTGGGGTCTGCAACATGGTCACGGGCATTGCAACGGCCAACATGGATTCTATTCCCTTGGTTATCATCAGCGGTCAGGTAGCGACGCCGCTCATTGGCCGCGACTCCTTTCAAGAGGCCGATATTTCCGGCATTACGACGCCGATTACGAAGCACAACTATCTCGTAAAGGACGCGAAAGAACTGCCGCGGGTTTTAAAAGAAGCCTTCTACATTGCGTCCACAGGTCGGCCGGGACCGGTCCTGGTTGACATTGCCAAAGATGTATTCGATACGTCCTTTGACTTTGAATACCCGGAGGAGGTCCACCTCAGAGGTTACAAGGGCAATCCCGAAGGCTGCGAAGACGATGTAGCCCGTGCTGTTCAGGCCTTGGCTAAGGCCAAGCGGCCGGTACTCCTTACCGGCGGTGGTGTCGTCTTATCGGGAATGGCGGACACGCTGCGTTCCATTGTACAACAGCTGGGTGTACCGGTCGTCACGACGCTCATGGGGAAGGGCAGCATTCCCGACCAATGGGACTGCCACTTGGGCATGGTCGGCATGCACGGTTCCTATGCTGCCAATATGGCCGTTACCCAGTGTGACCTGCTCCTGGCCGTCGGCGCTCGTTTTGATGATCGCGTTACCGGTGACGCTGCCAACTTTGCGCCCCAGGCGAAAATCGTTCACTTCGACATCGACAAGGTTGAAATCAATAAAATCGTCCATGCCGATATCAGTGTCAACGCCGATCTTCGCTGGTCTCTGCCGCACCTCTGTGAGGGATTGAAATTCGATGGACAGGCACTCTATGAAAGATATGAGGATTGGCGGCACTCCGTTTTGGATATGAAGGCAGTGCATCCCTTTGCAACCCGTCATTTAGAGGGAACCATTTCTCCACAGTCACTTTTTGAAGCCCTTCAGGCTGTGACCGATGATGACACCGTCGTCGTTACCGACGTCGGCCAGCATCAAATGTGGTCGGCACAGTTCTTCAACTTGAACAAACCGCGGCACTTCATTACCTCCGGCGGCTTGGGAACCATGGGCTACGGCCTTCCGGCGGCCATGGGAGCGAAAATAGGCTGTCCTCAATCTACGGTCGTCCTCTTTACCGGCGACGGCAGCATCATGATGAACTGTCAGGAATTTGCTACCCTTCATAAGTACGGCGTCGACGTCAAGGTCGTCGTTCTCCACAATAACGTCCTCGGGATGGTCAATCAGTGGCAGCGCATGTTTTACAGCGGCCACTGTTCGCAGTCGGTCATTTCCGACAATCCTGATTTGACAGCCCTTTCTGGGGGCGATGGGAGTTCCCGGACTTTCTGTCCGCAATCCGGAAAAACTGGATGATGCCGTAGCCTGGTTGTTCCATACCGAAGGACCGGCTCTACTTGATGTATTCATTCCACCTGATGAAAATGTCTATCCTATGGTTCCCGGAGGAAAACGATTGGACCAAATGGTACTGGGAGGTGTAGCCGAGTGACAAGACAACACCTGGCTCTGCTCTGTGACAATAAGCCCGGCGTTTTGACCCACGTTGCCGGCCTCATCAGCCGCAGAGCCATCAATATCGAATGCATTAACGCCGGGTACACGGAAGAATCCGATGTGACCCGCATCAATATCGTCGTTTCCGTCGAAAATCGATGGGAACTCGATCAAGCCGTCAATCAACTGGCAAAACTCATCGACGTCATCAAGGTCGTAAACCTTGATGATGCCCCCTTTGTCAGTTACGAACTGGCCATGATCAAGATCCGGAGTCTGACACCCGAAATCCGGGAAGAGTTGACCAATATCGCAAATTTATTCAAGGCTAAGATCGTCGACGTCCAGCGAAATTCGCTGACTATGCGCATTACAGGCCGAGAAGACCGCATCGAGGCCCTGCTTGAAATGTTGAAAGACTATGAAATCATTGAAATTGCCCGGACGGGCCAGATTTCTCTCTCTCGAGGGGAACCTGCCGTGAAGGATATGTAATAGATAGCTGCCGAAGCCAATACGGCAGGAAGAGAGGATGGATACTATGCGCAGTGATGTTGTAAAAAAAGGGGTTACCCGAACGGCCCATCGGAGTTTGTTCCATGCCATGGGCTATAGCGATGAAGATTTGAAGAAGCCTTTAATCGGCATCTGCAACGCCTTTAATGAAATTATTCCGGGGCATGTTCACTTAGGTGAAATTGCCCAGGCCGTCAAACTCGGCGTAGCTTCTGCCGGCGGTACGCCCATCGAATTCCCGTCTATCGGCGTCTGTGACGGCATTGCCATGGGCCATCGGGGCATGAGTTTTTCCCTTTCGAGTCGCGAATTGATTTGCGACTCCATTGAAGCCGTGGCGACGGCCCACGCCTTCGACGGCTTGGTCCTCATCCCAAACTGCGATAAAATCGTGCCGGCCATGCTCATGGCCGCTGGCAGACTGAACATCCCGACCGTCGTTGTCAGCGGCGGACCGATGTTGGCCGGACGCTATAAGGGACGGAACATCAGCGTCAGCACGATGTTCGAAGCGGCCGGTAAGGTCGAATCGGGCCAGATGACGGCTGATGAAATGCACGAAATGGAATTTCATGCCTGCCCGGGCTGCGGCTCCTGTTCCGGCTTATTTACGGCCAATACCATGAACTGCATGACTGAAGTCTTAGGCATGGGCCTTCCCGGCAACGGCACGATTCCGGCTGCCTATACGGGACTTCGCCGCATGTTGGCGAAAAAAGCCGGCGAAGTCGTCCTGGACCTCGTTCGCCGCGACGTAAAGCCGCGGGATATCATGACCCTCGAAGCCTTTGAAAATGCCATTGCCGTCGATATGGCTATCGGCGGTTCGACCAATACGGCCCTGCACCTGCCGGCCATTGCTCATGAAGCGGGAGTAGAACTGTCCCTCGATGAATTCGATGCCATCAGCCGCAAGGCTGCTTATATCTGCAAGATGAGCCCCGGCGGGACCTATCATATGCAGGACCTCGATGAAGCCGGCGGCATCTGTGCCGTCATGAAGGAAGTCTCCAAGTTGGGCCTCATCCATCCGGAAGCAAAGACCATTACCGGCACCGTCGGCGACCGCATCAAAGATGCAGAAGTCCTCAATCGGGATGTCATCCATTCCGTCGATAATGCCTATATGAATAAAGGCGGTATCGCCGTCCTTAAAGGAAATTTAGCGCCCCTCGGCTCGGTCATCAAGGAAAGCGCTGTCGACGAAGACCTATTGGTCTATGAAGGGACGGCCAAGTGCTACGATGCCGAAGAAGATGCCATCGAAGCGATTATCCGCGGCGATATTAAAGAAGGGCACGTCGTCGTTATCCGCTATGAAGGACCGAAAGGCGGACCGGGCATGCGTGAAATGCTCAATCCGACGGCGGTTATCACTGGCATGGGACTAAAAGTCGCCCTTCTGACCGACGGCCGCTTCAGCGGTGCCAGCCGCGGGGCCTGCATCGGCCATATTTCACCGGAAGCCATGGAAGGCGGGCCACTGGCCTTAGTCCACGACGGTGATACCATCTCCATCGACATTCCGAATCGTAAACTGGAATTAAAAGTCAGCGATGAAGAATTGAAGAAGCGCCGGGCGGCATGGAAGCAGCCGGAACCAAAGGTCAAGACGGGCTACCTGTCACGGTACGCCAAATTAGTTACGTCGGCCAATACCGGCGCCGTCATGCAATAAAGATAACTCCTGCTTCCTTCCCTTTCGCCGATGTGGCGGAAGGGGTGTCGGGGCAGGAGTTTTATTTTCTATATAAACAAAGCGTTATGAAAAGAGGCTTGCTATGAAACAGGTTTGTGCTCTCATCGGTAAATTTTTTGGCGTCATCGCCATCATCTTTCTCATCATCGGTCTTACGATGCCGACGAGTTTTTCTTGGGTCTTAGGAAACGTCGGCGGTATTTCCGTCTTATCGGTCCTCTTGGGCATCATCATGTTTGGCATGGGTATGACCATGAGTGCCCATGACTTTGTCCTCGTTTTGAAACAGCCTAAGGACGTCTTTTTCGGCGTCTGCGCCCAGTATTTTGTCATGCCTTTTCTGGCTTTCCTCCTGTCGACGGTATTTCGCCTGGATCCGGCTCTGACCGTCGGCGTCGTCTTGGTCGGGACCTGCCCTGGCGGCACGTCGTCCAATGTCATCACCTTCATGAGTAAGGGCGACGTTCCCTTGTCGGTCACGATTACCAGTATTTCGACCCTCTTGTCGCCGATTATGACGCCCCTTTTGACGTACCTCATCATCGGTCAGCGCATTTCCTTCAATCCGGTCAGCATGTTCTTATCCATCGTACAGATCGTCATCGTCCCCATTGCCTTGGGGCTCTTGGTCAAACGCTTCCTTCCGAAACTGGCTCAAGGGGCGCTCGATTACCTGCCGGCTGTATCGGCCATGGCCATTTCCTTCCTCATTGCCGGCATCATCGGTGCCAGCCGCGATTCTATCCTCAACAGTTCCGGCCTCATCTTGTTAGTCGTCATCTTGCATAACTGCCTGGGCTACGCCTTGGGCTTCTTTATCGGCCACCTCTGCGGCATGAGCTGGAAGAAGATGGTTGCTGTATCCATTGAAGTTGGTATGCAGAATTCGGGCCTTGCTACGGGCCTTGCCAAAACTCATTTTGCAGCCCTTCCCATGGCCGGCGTCCCCGGTGCCATTTTCAGCGCTTGGCACAATATTTCTGGAGCGGGGCTTGCCTATCTCTATGTCAATTATCTGAACAAGCGCTTTGACAGCGAATACGAAGGGGTAGAAAGGTCCCGTCGGCAAGGACTTCTTTGTCGACTGCTCATAAGTAGGTTGATAGCGACGATTCGTATTATAAAAAGGTGTT